>VSSQ01000003.1_pt2 | contig 235203 bp, 232 predicted proteins | sample 4763081 | NCBI WGS metagenome assembly VSSQ01 (sample SAMN12137344, study PRJNA551015) | bioreactor metagenome | isolation source: SDC9 anaerobic chlorinated ethene degrading culture | place: USA: Knoxville, Tennesee | collected 2015-01-01 | reverse complement strand
GCAAAAATACGAAGTTTTACACAATCCCCAAATTTATTTACATGTTTTTTATGACATAAATCACAACTTACTGAAAACTAATAGGAAAAATTTACTTTCTTTTTATGTTAAATAGTAAAATCTATCTTGCAAAATCTATTTAGCCCCGATTGAAACGGAAATCCTTTTTTGAAGAGAGGCCTTGACGAGCCTAAAAGATTGCAGTGGAAAGCGGGAAATGGCTCCTAAATTTTCTCATAAATCATTAAAAGAAACTGTGCAAATGATTTTTCGAGGGCAATAATGTCTCCTGTCTTATAATTTATCCCTGGAGAAACTGGTGAATTGGTCGAGATTTTCTTTCCTGAAATCTGAAAATATTGTTCTGGTTGATTATTTTTTGCCTGAAGTTTTATTCTAGAGCCTAAAAATTTGCCCACTGAAATATCTGTAATCTCTTGTTGAGATAAATCTAACTGAAGAAAACTTCTCTGTGGCAACTTGATTTTTTTATTATTAATCCTTACTTCGGTTTCTTTTTCTGGATTAATGAGGTAGACTGTATTTTCTTTTTGAGGAATGGTTTGTTTTTCCTTATAATATATATATAGTATATAGTGATGTGGATTAAAAGTAGAATTGCCTTCTATATTTTCGGCGGGCTTCATAAAATAGGAATTGCCACCGATGGATTTTGCTTTTTTATAAATTTCTGAAAAAACAGCAGCATCATCGTTAGAAAATCCTGAAACTTCTATTTTTCCTAAATATTGAGCATCTGTTTTGGGTTCTTCCTTGAGAGCATAAAGAAATTTATCGCTATTGGCATGAATTTCTTTGGCTTCTGTAAGGAAAATATTCTGAGAGAAACAAAAACTACTATATAATACTATATATATGTATAAGATTTTTTTCATTTTAATTATTTTGTAATATTTGAACGCAGCCTTCTAGACTTTCTTCCCAAGGTTTTAGTTGGATAGCATAGGTTTTAGAAATTTTGTCTAAATCTAGAACGCTATTTTTCGGTCTTTTTGCTGGCGTAGGATATTGTGAAGTTTCAATGGCGTTTAATTTAATCTTAGCATCTGAAAGTTCTGCAATTTTTTCGGCAAAATCAAACCACGAAATTCTACCCAAATTAGAAAAATTAAAAATACCAGGGGTAATTTTTTCTGATTTAATGATTTTCATAATCGCTTCGGCTAAATCATTGGCATTGGTTGGTTGACCAAATTGGTCTGCTACAATATTTAATTCTTCCTTAGTAGCGAAAAGACTCAGCATCGTCTTTACAAAATTTTTGCCAAATTCTGAATACACCCAAGAAGTTCTGAGAATAACCGAACAAGGATTTACTTCTAAAGCCAACTCATCTCCTGCTAATTTAGATGCGCCATAAACTCCCAAAGGATTGGTAAAGTCTTCTTCGGTGTAAGCTAAATTATTTTCGCCATCAAAAACATAGTCTGTAGAAACGTGAATAAACTGAGCATTATTTTCTGCACATGCTTCTGCCAAGTTTTCAGTACCATCTGCATTCACCAAAAAAGCTATTTCTACCTCTGTCTCTGCTAAATCTACCGCAGTATAAGCTGCTGCATTAATACAAAAATCAGGAGCATTTTGCCAAAAAAAATCATTTACTTCTTCTTTATTGGTAATATCTAATGTTTCTGAATCTGTAAAAATAAATTCGAATTCTTCAAATTGAGAAGAAATTTTCTGAAGACATTGTCCTAATTGTCCGTTTGCTCCAGTAACTAAAATTTTTTTCATTATAAAATAATTTCAGGAAGTTCTAAAAAAGAAATAGCGTTTAAATCTTTTTCGGAGATTAATTGTTGCTCTGTTGGAATTCCCCAGTCAATATTTACGGTTTTATCTAATGGATGAATACCACATTCTGATTCTTTATTATAAAAATCATCACACTTGTATCCAACCAATGCTGTTTCTGAAAGTACAGAATACCCATGCAAAAAACCTTTTGGCACAAATAATTGCCATCTGTTTTCTTCGGTGAGTTCCACAGCAAAAGATTGACCAAAAGTGGGAGAATTTTTTCTAACATCTACTGCAACATCTAAAATTCTACCTTGTATGCAATACACCAATTTAGCTTGTGCATAAGGTGGTAGCTGCATGTGTAAACCTCTGATTGCTCCGTAATGTGAAAACGCAAGGTTATCTTGAACAAAATCTACTTCTTTGCCAGAAAGTTTTTGGAAAATATTTTTATTATAATTTTCGAAAAAATAACCGCGGTTATCGTTCCAGATTTTCGGTTTTAAAATAAAACAATCTAAAAGAGGTGTTTTTTCTAGCTCCATCTTATCCTTTATTTAAAATTCTAAAATATTGAACTCTGTCTTTGAACTCTTGATGAGGAATTTCTACCAAATATTGAGAAAAAAGTTCTTTAGTTTCTGGAGGTAATGCTTCAGATCTTCTTGTCTTCATATTGAAATAAATAACCGTAATCCAAAGTACTGCGAAAACTTCTTTTTCGTTTTCATCTTTCATCAGAATTTCTACTTTAGAAACTCTGTCAGACATTTCGATGGTCTTGCTGCTGATTACAACTTTGGTATTTGCTTTTACTTCTTTTAAATAGGCAATTTCATTCTGAACCGCTACCCAAGTACAGCCTGTTCTTCTGAAATAATCTTCATAAGTGAAGCCGTAAAATTCTTCTACATGATCTTCTCTAGCGTTGAGCATGTACTCCAAATATTTTACATTATTAAGATGACCAATTGGATCGCAATCGCTGAATCTAATTTTTACAACACTCGAAACTTCTTTTTCCATTTTCATAATTTAAGATTAATGTTCTTTATGTTCTTATAAAGAATGATGGTACAAAAATAAATAAAAAAACCACCTTATGGTAAGGTGGTTTTATAATATTTAGGATATAAATTAGATTCCTAATTCTTTTTTTACAGCAGCTGTAGCATCTGGACCAGCTTTGTAGATTAATCCATTAGTTGCAGAATCAAAGATGAAATCCCAACCGTTTGCTTTAGCAGCTCTGGTAATAGCATCGTTTAATCTTTTTTCGATTGGTGCATAAGCAGCGTCTTGTCTCTCTAATAAATCTTTTTGAGCAGTCTGAGACATTTGCTGAAGATTTTGTTGAGTTTTACCCAATTCAGCTTCTTTAGCTTCTCTTTGTTGAGCAGTTAATTTAGCTCCTTCTTGTTGATATTTCTGAACATCTGCTTGGAAAGCAGTCGCTAGTTTTTCTAATTCTGCTTGTTTAGCAGTAGAGAAAGCTTTTAATTGTTCGTCAGCCTTTATTTTTTCTGGCATCATGTTAAGAATAGCTGCCACATCTACTGTAGCTATCTTCTGAGCCTTTGCAACTCCGAACGACATAAACATCATCACTGCTGCAAATAATACGCTTAATTTTTTCATGTTTTTCTAAAAATTTAAATTGTTTATTATTTTACTATTTTTTATTTTTTGCTTTAGCGTCTTTACTTTTTGTGTCTTCTTTAGAAGGACCTTTAAGTAATTGGTCTAAAACTTTGTCGGTGTAATCATATCTTTTGTCAAGAAAAATAACACTCATATTACTACTTTTATCAAGAACTATGCCCAAACTATTTTTTTCTGTAACTGTTTTGATGGCATTCCAAATTTGGTCTTGAAAAGGTTTTGCTAAATTGGCTCTAAATTTATTAATTTCTCCTTCTCCGCTGAATTTTTCAGCAATAAATTTTTTAATTTTTTTGTCGAGGTTTTTTACTTCTGCCTCTCTTTGTTTTAATTGCTCTCCTACTAAAAGTACTTTTTCATTTTCAAAAGCGGCTTTCTTTGCTTCATATTCTGCTTGTAGGGTTTGCAATTCTGTTTCCCAAGCTTTGATTTGTTCTTCTAATCTCGCTTGTGCTTCTGTATACTGTGGCATTTTACTCAATATATAATTGGTATCTACCACTCCTATTTTTTGTGCAAATGTAACAGAATTAGCAGTTAAAAAAATTAAAAATATTAAAAAAACTTTTAAATTTTTCATATTAATGATGATTGTGTGTTATAATGACTGGTTCATCAAGAAGTGAGTTTGCCATCCTGAAGGTTCTGAGCCACCAATAGTTTTATCAAATCCATAAGCGAAATCAAATCCTATTAAACCAAATGCACCCATGTAAACTCTAATCCCCACTCCTACTGATCTTTTTAACTGAAACGGATTAAATGCAGAATAATTGTTCCAAGTGTTTCCTGCTTCAGCAAAAGTTAATGCAAAAATCTTTGCAGTTTGGTTCATAGAAATCGGGTATCTTAATTCTGCTGCATATCTGCTGTAGATTGTTCCACCACCAATTGGTGTTATATCTGTAGATGAACCACCTTCTGTAGAAGCATTTTCGTAACCTCTTAACGGAACCAATTCTCTACCATCAAATCTACCACCAAATAAACCTGTACCTCCTACATAGAATCTTTCGAAAGGTGGAGCTCCTAAATCTTTATTATATCCGTCTAAGAATCCCATTTCTGCGGTACTTCTTAGAACTAACTTGCCAATTACTTCGTTATAAGCATCTGCTTTAAACTTAATTTTATAGAATTCCATCCATCTGTATTTCTCTTGTGGAGTCATAGATGAATAATCTTTATTTTGGAATAAAGAGTAAGGCGGCGTGAATTTAATACTCGCTTCAATATTAGAACCTGTAGTTGGGAAAATTGGGTCATACCCTGCAGAATTTCTACTTAATCCAACATTGAAACTGAAGTTGTTTGCATTACCATTGCTCACAGTAGTAGAACCAAACTGGAATGGATAATTCTTGAAATTATAACTCTGGAATGAAATCCCTGTATATAGAGAAAAATAGTTATCTGGCCAATTTAAAAGTCTATTCAAACCTGCACTTGCTGAGAAGATATTTAATTTTTGACTAGAACCTGTATAATCTTTATAATTAACCATAGATTGGTTAAGGCTTACTGATAGAGCTGTAGGTCTGTTCCCAAATAACCAAGGTTCTGTAAATGATAAACTGTAGTTTTTAAAATACTGACCAGCTTGCGCTTGTACAGAAAGCATTTGTCCATCTCCCTGTGGAATTGGTTTGAAATCTTTAAATTTCAAGAAATTTCTTAGTGAAAAGTTATTGAAAGTTAACCCTAAAGTTCCGATAAATGAGTTACCACCGTAACCAGCTTGTAACTGAACCTGTGATGAACCTTTTTCTACTAAAGTCCAATGAACATCTACCGTATTATCTTGTTGATTTGGTTGGATATCTTGACCAATTTGTTGTGGGTCAAAGAATTGCATCCCTGCTAAATCAAAATACGTTCTTTTGATATCTAATTTAGAGAATAAATTCCCTGGTTTTGTTCTAAGTGAACGAAGAATTACATGGTCATGAGTAGTAGTGTTACCAGACCAAGTTACTCTATTCCAAGTTGCTTTTTCTCCTTCTTTAATTCTAATTTCTATATCGATAGAATCTCCTCTTACAGCTTTTTCTACTGGAATTACACTAGAGAATAAATATCCGTTATTCAAGTAAAGTGATTTGATATCTGTATCATCTTCTTTACCGCCATCTTCACCTACTTTCTTGTTAAAGCCTACTGCATCATAGATTTCTCCTTTTCTGTAGCCTAACAATTTTTGTAAAACTTCTGTAGAATAAGAGGTATTTCCAATGAAATTGACATCACCGATGTAATATTTCTTTCCTTCGTTTAGTTTTACATTGATATTAAATCCTTTATCATTTCTCCAAACAGAGTCAGAAACAATTCTAGCATCTCTGAATCCTAAAGAGTTATAATAACTGATAAGATTTATTTTGTCTTCTTCGTATTTATCTTTAATGAATTTTGATGGTTTTAGAATTCCTTTGATACCAAATCTTTTCTGTTTCGTTTCTTTGAAACCTTTTTTTCTAAGTTTCGCATCAGAAACTTGGTCATTTCCTTCGAATTCTATTTTTGCAATTTTAACTTTTTTCCCTTTAGCAACTTCTATCGTCCAGTCTACAAGGTTAGGGTCATTTGCATTAATTTTATCTTGAATGGTGATTTTCGCATCTGCGAAACCTTTCTTCACATATTCTTGAGGAATTTTATTTTTAAGTGACGAAATTAAGTCATTGGTAATTTTAGTACCAGGTTTTAGGTTATTATCTTTAATGAGTTTTTCATTTTTAGATTTTCCTACTCCTTTTCCTACGAATTTAACTTCTCCTAATTCCATAAGGTCTTGTAAGTAGAATTTAAGAACTACGCTTTGTCCTTCTACATCTTCTACATATACTTCTACTTCTGAGAATGATTCTGTTTCCCAAAGTTTTTTAACAGCGCTGCTGATTTTTTGCCCAGGAATATCTACTACTTCTCCTTTGCTAAGTCCTGTAAATCTCAAAATTTGAGCAGGAGTGTATTTTTTTACGCCATCTACTACAATGTCTTTTAAGATATAAGAAGAAGGCTGATTTTGAGCAGCGGCAGTTTCTTGGTTAGGAGTTACCTGCGCCGAAAGATCTACAGACGCAAAAAATAAAAAAATTGGGATTAAAATATATCTCATTGGTTATAATATTCTATAAAAAATTAATTAGTGATTTGTTCACTGGTTTTACCAAACCTTCTTTCTTTGTTTTGGTAGTTTACGATACATTGGTAAAGATGTTCTTCCTGAAAATCCGGCCAAAATATATCTAAAAATTGTAATTCTGCATATGCAATTTGCCAAAGTAAAAAATTACTGATTCTCACTTCTCCGCTGGTTCTGATTAGTAAATCTACAGGAGGTAAATCTTTAGTATAAAGATGATTTTCGAATAGTTTTTCGTCTATATCTTCTGTAGAAATTTTTCCTTCTTTTACTTCTTGGGCAATTTCTTTTACAGCATTTAGAATTTCTCTCTGTGAGCCATAGCTTAATGCAAGAACGAGATTACCTTTTGAATTTTCTTTAGTAAGCTCTACTACATTTAGAAGTTGCTCTCTTACTAATGTTGGTAAATTTTCTACTTCGCCGATGACATGCAATCTAACTCCTTTAGAAAAAAGTTCTGCAGCTTCTTTTAATAATGTTTCAGAAAGTAAACTCATTAATGTGTCTACCTCATCATTAGGACGATTCCAGTTTTCTGTAGAAAAAGTATAAAGGGTAAGATATTCTACTCCTGCTTTATCACAAGCTGAAATAGCGTTTCTAACTGCTGAAATGGCATTCTTGTGTCCAAAAGTTCTTTCTTCTCCTCTGGATTTTGCCCATCTTCCGTTTCCATCCATGATGATGGCTACATGTTTTGGAAGATTATTTTTATCAATTTTTTCTAAAATTTCCTGCATCATTATTTACTTATTGACAATAACATGGTGGTCTTCCGAATGAATAAGAAAGACCAAGAGACATAGAATTCATCCAATCTTTAGAATTTAAATTTCCTAGATTGTATTCATCACTATAATCTAGTGTGTCACTATTGGTAGCGCGGAACATAAATTCTCCGAACAATGCCCAGTTATAGTTAAATTTATATTTAAGACCCGCTCCAAAAGGAATGGCAAAACCAAATTTATTTCCTTCTAAAGTCGTGTTAAACATTAAGCCAGAAATCCCTCCAAAAATATATGGACTGAGCATACTTTTTTGCTCTTCGTTTACTGGTAAAAAGTTATAATCAAAAATAGCAGAAGCTTCATAAACAGAATTGGTTCCGTATAAACCTCTACTTGCTCTGTATAATTCCTGAGCATATTTATCATTAAACTGTATATGGTTGTAAGCAAGTCTAAATCTTACCGATTGATACGGATTAAAATTCATTCTGTACATGATTGCACCATAAAAAGGTATCCCTTCATTAGATAAATTATTTATACTATTAGGAAAAGGATTGATGTATTTAGTCTTACCAATATCACCAGTAAGATTACTTGTTCCCAATTGTATACCTATTTCGTGTCTTTGAGCATGGGCAAAAAGATTGATGAAAAATAAGGCGATGATTACTAATGTTTTTCTCTTCATGTTTGCTGTGGGTTACTTACAACTTCAGCGGCTTAATAATCTGCAAATATAAAACATTTTTACATTAAGACTTATCTTAATGTTTAGTTAAATATTACCACTTAAAGTATAAATTTTATTTAAATATTTTTATTTAAAACCCAAATGTGTTTTAAATATTGTTTTATGTTAAAAAAACTCCCTCAAAAAAGAGGGAGAGATATTATTTAATCTTCAGTATTTTCTTTAATTTATTGCGTAATTTTATCAAAGTAGGCTCTTCATAATTGGCATCTTCATCAAAATATCCGTAACCATATCCGTATCCGTAACCATACCCGTATCCGTAACCATACCCGTAACCTTTATCCATCTCGAAGTCATTATAAATAAGTCCTAAATGTTTAATTTCATTGTTATGATACTTTTCGGTTACCATTTTAAGCATGTATTTTTCGGTATACTCATGTCTCACTACGTAAACATTAGCATCACTATACTTCATCAATTCAAAAGAATCTGCTACTAAACCAACTGGCGGAGAATCTATAATAACAAAATCATAAATTTTCTTCAATTCTTCTATAAATTGGTGATTTCTTTCACTCATCAATAACTCTGAAGGATTTGGCGGAATAGGTCCAGAAGTGATTACATCTAAATCTGGAATTCTAGTCTTGTTGATGATTTGCTCCATTTTTACTTCGCCAGTAAGATAATTAGAAATTCCTATCTTATTATCTACTTTGAAATCTCCAAAAATTTTCGGTTTTCTAAGGTCCATTCCTAACAGGATTGTTTTCTTACCACTTAACCCTAAAACAGAAGCAATATTAATAGAAACGTATGTTTTTCCCTCACCACCAACAGAAGAAGTTACTAAGAGAACTTTACTCTTACCGTCTTCATTATATAAAAATCTAAGATTAGCTCTTACTCCTCTAAATGCTTCAGAAACCGAAGATTTTGGTTTTTCTAGAACACTTAAATTATTCTCGTGATTATTTTTACCTATAACTCCTAAAAGTGGAATTTTGGTGGCATTTACTACTTCCTTAATTACTCTTACTTTATTGTCTAACAACTCAGAAATGAGCAGAATCAATAAAGGAATTAATAAAAATCCTAATAAAAGAATATTTCTAATGAAAGCAATATTAGGAGAAATAGGTGCTTGTCCTAGATTTTTAGCTTTGTCAATAACTGTAATATCAGAGGTATTGGTTTTCAGTCTCAGTTCTGCTTCAGAAAGTTTTTCTAGAAGTGTACTATAAGTTGTTTCATTTACGGTGAAACCTCTTTGTGCATCTACAAATTTTTGTTGTTTATATGGAAGAGAACCCAATTCCATTTCATATTTTGCAATCTGATTATTAAGCGTAGCCAACTCTGAATCATAAACTCCATAATATCTATTAAGATGTTTGTAGGAATTCCCTCTCGCCTCATTAATTAGTCTATTAATTTCTTTTATAGGTTCTGATTGCGGAGTGTAAATCGTAGAAAGTTCTGCTCTTTTTGCGTAAAGTGTTTTAAGCTCTGCAACAGAAGCGTTAAAAGTACCATCTTCTACACCGGCTGCATTTAAATTGATAATATTATCAAGATTTTTCCCGACAGAGTTTCTTACAGCATTTAGCGCATTAACTTTAGTAAGGATTTCCGCTCTTTTTTGTTCTAAAGTATTGATATTTTGCAAAATACCAGAAACATCTCCTTTTTCATCGGTTAGTTTTTCTTGAACTTTAATCGTATTGAGTTTGGCTGAACTAGAATCTAGTTTTATTTTGGCTTTATCTAAATTTTCCTTGATAAATTCTACTGTATTTTTTTCTACAATGCTTTTATCTCTTTTCCTTTTTTCGATGAGTTCTTCTACACTTCTATTGAGAAAATTCACCGTACTGTTTAGATTATAGCCTTTCTTGCTAATAATCATCATAGTACTCAGCTCTTCGTCAAATTCTATGGTAAGCGTAGATTTAATTTCATTTACTGTTTGATCGATGGTTCTGAGATTAATTACAATATTCTGTAAATCTATTTCAAGAGGTTGATTATTTTTTACCAATTTGAATTTAAGGAATGGCGTTTCATACCATTCATTTATACCAATAATTTTATTAGGAACTCTTTTAAAATTTAAAGTTCTTCTAAATTCCTCCGCATTATAATCATAAAGATTATTCACTGAAAATTCTTCTGGCAAAACCACTTCATATTTTCCTGAAGATTTAGGAATAAGCGTTATTTCTTGATTTACAACCTGCGGATGATTTTTATCTATTACTAAAAATACTGGCGAATCATCTTTGTCTACATAAGTGGTTTTTAGTCTACCTTTAGTACTATAGTTTACAAATAAATCTAGTTTTTGGGCTAAATATTCATTGTGAGATCTAGAAGTAAGAAGCTTTTTAAGAAATAAGCCTTCTTGATTAGAACTATTTCCCCAAATAAAGTTAATAGACTGATTAGGAGTAAAATAGCTAGAAGAATTATTAGAAATACTTACGGTAGTACTAGAAGCATAAACTCTCTGCGCATAGTATTTATTGTAAATATATGCGGTAACGTATCCTAAAAATCCTAAAATTAAAAACCAATACCAGTTTTTAATTATTCTGCTGAGAAAGTGTTCTAAATTAAAAAAATCAAAAGTTCCTACTTTTTCTTTTTCTGGATTTTTACTTTCATTTATGTTTTTTTCAGGAATCATCAATTATATTTTAGTTATCAATAAATAAATCGAAAGAGCTGTAGTAAGTATAGAAACTCCGGTAGTAAGCGTTTGTAGAGGCTCTTTGCCAAAACCATAAAAGCTCTTCGCTCTGGTATTAAAGACTACCAAATCTCCATTTTGCAACCAAAAGTAAGGTGAGTTTTGTAAATCTTCTCTGGTTAAATCAATTTGAGCTTTTTTTATCCCTTCGGGAAATTTTCTATAAATGATTACATTTTTTCTGTCTACACTTCTGTCTAAACCTCCATTTTCTGCAATGGCTTCTAAAATACTCACAGAAGCATCTTTTACCGTTTTCTGAGTAGACTTTCCTTGCATATCATAGAGAAAAGTATATTTAATTCCTTCTAGAAATAATCTTGCTTCTGATTTTTCTGGCAAAAAGTTTTCGTTTACTTTATTTTGAATATCATTTGCAATTTCATCTATAGTTCTTCCTTCAGCTTTTATTTTCCCAATTCCTAGAATATAAATTTCGCCATTGTCATCTATTCTTAATCCATTGAAATAAAAACTAGATTCATTACCACCACCTGATGAATTATTATTAGACCCACTACCAGAAGCTACTCCACTTTGCTGAGCATGAAGACTAGAGTAAAATTGTGCCGCATCTCCTTTTGAAGTAGTAATGATATTCAGTTTCAGAATATCATGTCTCGTCACTCTGTATTTGGGCATATTATCATAAGAGATAAGTCCTTCAGAATTAAGAACAAGATTTTCATTGGGCTGTAAATACCTTACATCTTGTACATTGATACAAGAAGTAACGATAAGAAACATGAATAAAATGAGCAGGTTAAATTTCTTCATCATTAATTTTTATTTTTAACAAAAGTAACACTTAATTCTTAATTTTTTTCTTCAAGACAATATCAGGCAAATAAGCTCCTAAAAAACCTAAACCAATGATAAGAACTAAAAGAGAATTATTTTCCATATGTCTCAAAAAATAAGCTACTAAAACTATGAAAAGATAGTAAGAAATAATATAAAAAGTAGCTCTTTTATGAGATAATCCCATTCTCAGTAATTTATGATGAATGTGATTTTTATCTGCTTCGAAAGGTGAACGCTTTTCTGCTAATCTTATAATGATAACGTTTAAAGTATCAATTATTGGCAAAATTAAAATCGCAACAGCAATCACCGGCGCTGAATTTAAATGATAATAAACTACACCTGGACCTCTTTTTGCGATAAAAATATCAATAAAACAAATTGCAGTGAAAGTCAATAGAAAACCCAAGACCATAGAACCGGTATCTCCCATAAAAATTTTCTTGGTCCGGTCTGATAAATTATAAGATAAAAATCCAATTATACTTCCCATGATTGTAGTAGACAAAATCACCAACGGATAATTATATTCTCCTAATCGGTAGTAACTAATCCCAAAAAGTCCAAAACAAATCAATCCATAACTGCCGGCTAAACCATCTATTCCATCAATCAAATTAAATGCATTCACCAAAATAATAAACGTAATAATGCTAAAGACTACACTCAAAAAATAATTTAGTTCATAAACGCCAAAAACTCCAAAAAGATTCCTTATTCTTACATCTGAACCTATGACCAACATAGCAGAAACCACTAATTGCGCTACTAATTTTTTATAAGCCCTCATCACTACTATATCATCCATCACCCCGATGTATAACAAAATAACCAATGAAGCAAACAAAAATTTATACAAATCAAACAATTGATATGCATAAATAGAAGCGCTTACAGAAATGGCAAAAAATAGAGCTATCCCTCCTAAATTAGGAATTTTTCTTTCGTGGGAACTTCTTTGCCCAGGTTCATCCATCAAGTTTTTTCTTCTAGAAATTTTTATAATGGTAGGAATAGAATAATACGTAATCAGAAGCGAAGTGATAAAAGAGAGTATCACCTTTAAATAAAAACTCGGAAAATTTATTGTCTGAAAAAATGCATCTATTTTATCCATAACTTTTCTCTTTGTTCAAATTTTATTTCCAAAGTATATTCTGATATTTACTTGGTGTGAAATTCCCTGCTTCTCCATTAGATTTAGCAAAATTGAAATACATTAAAGAAAGGTATAACAAATATCCTGATATCAAAACTTTTTTCACTCTATCTTCTACTGCGTAAATTAAACTAGGTATCACAAACATAGTCAAGAAGAACATATAAACTCCCGGCAATCTAATCGCAAAAATCCTAGTCCCTCTAAAAAGATAATACATACACAAGCCAAAAACAGCTAAGTTTCTCATATATTCAAAGTATGCAATTTTCTTGGAACCTTCTTTTTCAAAAATAAGTAAAGTAATGATAAAGAAAATTTTTACAATATCTGTAATCCCGTATTCTAAATCTCCACCAAACTGACTGTCATTCACATAAGCATCATAACCTCCTGAAACATCTTGAGGCAGAAGCGAAGTGAACATATCCCCAAAAAGTTTATACGGTTCTAATGGTGAAAGCAATAAACAAATTACCAATGCCCACAAAATTCGCTGACTATTCATAGGAATTTTTACAAGCCAAAACGCAGGTAAAAAAACGATAGAAGTTTTATGAAATCCTAATGCTAAATAAATACAAAGCAAAAACATCATTAAGTTTCGTTCTACAATATACCGAAAAGAGTAAACACAGATGGCAATTCCTACCCCTTGTCTCATCTGTCCAGAATCCTCGAAAAAAAATACTGGCATAAAATAAAACAACGTAGACAAAGCAGGAAGCGGAGAAAATTTATAAATGGTAGAAAGTTTAAGACTTACTGTAATTAATGCCATCACAAAAGTCACGATGTAAAAGGGCATTCCTAAATCAAAAATGATTTTATTAATCAATACAAAAATCCACTCTATCTCTTCTGCCGATTTTTTAAAGATTGCTTTATTAAAGACATCTGAATAGTCTGTGTAAATAGAAAACCCTACAAATAAATTTTTGTAAGCCGGATAATCTGCTCCTACATAATATCTAAATCCTCCCAGAATAATGAGTGCTACTCCCGCAATTATAGTAAACACAGGTGTCTTTTTCTTATATTGGAAAAGTTCTAATAAAGAAGCAAAAAAAAGAAAAATAAATAATAAAGTAAATGCAGGGTGTAAAAAAACCATTTCCTGTAGCTATCTCAACAATATACAAATATATAATTTTTTTAATCGTTAGGTAAACTATTGCTTTATTAATTCCATTATTCAGCGAAAAAAATTAAATTTGTTATCAAATAATTTGCTGATGCAGAAAATCTCTGATAAACTCCTGATAAATTTATTGCTACCAATAGTCCTTTTGACGATGGTGTTCTATGGCTTTAATTCTGCTTATTTTCCTTATTCAACATTAGAAAAACTGCCAGATTATTACTACAGCAATGTTTACAATTTTAGATTTATCTCCAGAGATGCTTTGGTTTGGTTTTTTGAACAATTTAATGCCGTTTTTACTAACCTAAATCCTCCTATAAAAGAATATGCATTACAGTACGGAACTCCCTTTTATCATAGTTTTTTCCTTTTCAATGCATTTTTTCTTGTGCTTACTTCCTTTTCATTGAGTGAAATTTTGACACTGAAAACATTTGCTAATACTTCAGAAGTAGTCAAAATTATAATTCACACCTTTATTTTATTGTTGATTAGTGTTACCAGCTACGTTTTAACACCTTATGACAGTCCAGCTCTATTTTTATTTGCAATTACCGTATTTTTCACACTGAAATATTTCGAAGAAAGAAAACCACAACAACTCATTGTCATTTCAGCACTCATTTTTATTTCTACCTTAAATAGAGAAACTTCTAGCCTAAACATTGCTTTTTTAGGCGCTTTATATCTAAACAAAGAAATATTAAAAAGAGAAAAATTACAGCAATTCATCAAAATCATTGCATTACCAGTTTTTGCTTTTTTGTTGGCTTATATTTCCGTAAGAATTTTCATGAAAACAGACGAAGCAACTGTTAGTGAAGGTATTTATTTAGTGCAAAATCTCACCAAACCCAATAATCTTTTAGGCATCCTCTTCTATATTATTTTCATAAGATGGACTCAAAAAATAAGCAGTTCACAACAAAACATTAGCAAAATTGCAGCATTCTTGCTTCTTTGTTCGCCTTATTTATTGATGATTTTAATGGTGGGAATTTTGTGGGAAATTAGGCTTTTCATTCCTATCATTATCGGAATGTTATTGCTCTCACAAATGAATTTCGAGGAAGACACAAAAATGGATTAAATTTTATTTTAACGAAGTTAAAATCTTTGCGAACTAAAAATGTAAAATTTCAAAAACTCATTTTTGCGACTTTGCGTGTTTTTCAAATCATTTTTCTAATTAATTTTTCAAAACCGAAGAAATACAGCAAGTAATACACTTGTTTTTTCAGAGGAAGTGAGAGCAAATAGTTTCTTCCAAATCTTTGATATTTCAAGATTTCAAAAGTTGAAATATTTCTTTCCTTAATGAATCTTTTCAACTCCGAAGACATTTTTTGGTATACCTCATCCTCTTTTACAAAAGCCAGATACGCCAAAAAAGTATAAACACCTTCTAAAATTTGAAAGTTTTTCAGTTCTGTTTTCTTGTTGGAATATTCAGAATTTCCAAATGCAAATTCTACGTTTTTCACGGCTTTTAAAATATCCAAACCTCTTTCTGTGTGAGATTTTGAGATAGAATTGCTTCTTTCTAAATATTGATAATGAAACGCATCTGTTTTTGCCAAAGTTTTACATTGAAGCAGAATTTGCGGAATCAATTCGATATCCTCGAAATGCATTCCTTTTTGAAATCTTTTCCCCTCAAAAAGTTCTCTCTTGAAAATTTTATTACAAGCAAAATAAGAAATATCCGAAAACACTGAAAAATTCTGCTTCAAATCTATTTTTTTAGGCAAATTCGGGATTTGCGTGAGTTTTTGAGTCACGATTCCGTTTTCGTCAACTTTCTGAAGATTACAAATTACAATTTCGGCTTCGTGCTTTTTTGCCAAATTATACATTTCTTCCATCATTGTTGTCGAAACATAATCATCTGAATCTACAAAAGCAAGAAATTCGCCAGTTGCTGTGTCTATTCCAAAATTTCGCGCATCACTTAAACCTCCGTTTTCCTTTGCAAAAGTTTTTATTTTTTGAGGAAATTTACTGTGGAAAACTTCTATAATTTTTTGAGAACTATCCGTACTTCCGTCATTGATGACTAAAATTTCTATTTCCTGCAAAGTCTGATTCACCAGAGAATTTAAGCATTTCTCCAGGTAATTTTCAACGTTGTAAACCGGAACGATTACGGATATTTTCATTTTTTTCTTCGTAAAGTTGTTGATTTGTAAAATCGTTTAAAAATTTTTACAACTTTACGATTTTACAGTTTCACGATTTCACACTCTCAAAAGTCTCTCACTCAAAACTCCATTCTTTGCCAAATCATACTCATATTGTGAACAGGGAACACATTTTTGAATATTCTCATCACTTCCGAAATACCACAATCCCGTGAAACTATCTCTTTTGAAAGCAAATTCTTGATCGTCTATCAACACCCAAAAAGTATCGTAATGACGTTCTTTCGGGTGTGTTTTTTGAATATCTATTCCTTCCAACAAATACCAAAGCATTTGTGCCAACAATTGATGATTCAAGATATTTTCTGCATCTGCATTGAAATTAAAAATTCCCGCCATTTTAAGATTTTCGCCTAAACCAATTTCTTTCATCACGGCACAGATTTCTCTTCTGTTCAAGCCATTAATTTGAGGATTTACCGAAAAAGGCTCTGCAAAACTCTCCACCGCATCACAATTGAGCGTAACCAAATCTGCTCTTCGGAAAAAAGGCTCTATTCGGTCGGTATTTCCCATCATTTCAGCCAATCTAATCACATCAAACTCTACACTTTTCATCAATTTCACCGCATCGATTTCGTTCAAATGCTTCTGATAGCCAAGATGATGATAATCTTTCAAACTCAATAATTTAGAATTGAAAATTTTCTGTAAAAAGTTTTGTTCTGAAATTTCATCGCCTTCATTGGAAAGGTCAATTTTATTATTAATTTGAGTATATCTGATGTTTTTTTGATGAAAATTAAGCGCATGAATCATCGCAATAGACAAATCATTTCCGCCACCTACAACAATCGGAACTGTATTTTTATACAAACACGCAGAAAGAATTTCCTGTAAAATATAATACGTATCTTCAAGAGATTTCCCAGAAATAAGATCTCCCAAATCACAAATAGGGATTTCAAAATCAAATTTCGAAAGTTTGTAAAACTCTTCTCTTACTGTATCAAAATTTTTGGCAACCGCATTTCCTTTTCCGCCTCTGTAATCGCTACAAAAAACCAACAAAATCCCATTTTCAGGAATTTCATTGGTTATAACACTTCCTAATTGCCAAGGTTGAGTTTCTATTTTTTTTGGTGAAATGATAATGTCTTCTATGTTCATTTTTGTAGTTTCGAGTTAAAGCTATATGATTAAATTTTATTATTAATCTTTATTTATTCCTTTATATAGTATGATTAAACTTCTAATATCTTCTGGAATAAAATTTAAACCATCTATATTTATTACTGTAGATTTTTGGAATGTCTCAACTTTTAAAGAGTGAGTTTTTTGTCTATAATTTTCTTCTATTATTTCATATTTTGTTACATTTTTCCAATCTAAAAAATCATTTTTAAATAATATTCCATTCTTTGAAATTATTATAACTGGTGCTTTTCTGAAAATTTTTCTTAAATCAAAAACTAATGCAATTAATGAAACAACAATTGGAATTAATAACAATTTAACCTCATAAACTAAAAAAAGATATGTAGAACCTATCAAAACCGACACACTCCAAAATGCTTGAATAAGAGTTTTGTTTTTAGAAAAATAAATTTCTACTTTTTCAGGAGGATTATTGTAATTAATCATTCTTACAAACTTACAAAATAAGTTCTTCACCTAAAAATTTAAGTTTTGGCTAAAGCCAAATAGTTTCCCCACAAAAAAAGCAGACTAAAGTCCGCTCCTATTGATAATATTTTATAAAAATCTTTGCGACATTGCGTGAAACAAAATTATTTCTTCTTCGCTGCAGGTTTTTTAGCAACTGTTTTCTTTGCCGCAGGTTTTTTCTTTTCTGCAAAAGCTGTTTTATCTTGGTCTGTAATCCATTTTTTTACTTCATCCAGAGAAACGGTTTGCAATTCTTCTGCTTCATACTTGCTTCCATCTTCTTTTTTAGGAATTTTGAACATTCCTTTGCCAAATTTGATGAAAGGACCCCATCTTCCGTTTTCAATAGAAATTTTTTCTTTTTCCCATTGCTGAATATAACGATTCGCTTCCTTCTCTAATTTGGCAGAAATGAGTTCTTCTATGTCTCCTTGAGTAAGATTGTCAAAATCATATTTCTTCGGAACATTTACATATAAATCTTTGTATTTTACAAATGGTCCAAATCTTCCCGTTCCTTTCGTTACAGGCTCCCCTTTATAAGTTGCAATTGGCGCATCTGCTTCTATTTTTTCTTTGATAAAATTTTCTGCAACCTCTTGAGTTACCGAAAAAGGATCTGTTCCTCTTCCGATTGAGATAAAAGCATCTCCCCATTTTACATAAGGCCCGAATCTTCCTACGCCAACAGAAACTGGTTTTCCTTGGAATTCATTTAAATCAAAAGGAATTTTAAATAATTCTAAAGCTTCTTCAAAACTGATAGTATTGATATTCTGCGTTGGCAAAAGTGAGGCGTAAGTTGGTTTCTCTTCATCATCATTTTCCCCTATTTGAATCATCGCACCATATCTTCCCATTCTAGCATATACATTTTTGCCAGATTTAGGATCTACACCTAATAATCTTTCGCCAGTAGCTCTATCTGCATGTTCTTCTACATCTTCAATTTTCGGGTGGAAATTATCATAGAAATGCTTCAGCGTTTCTTTCCATTTTTCTGAACCATTGGCAATATCATCAAAATCTTGCTCTACTTTTGCAGTAAAACCATAATCTAAAATCTCATTGAAATTATTGATTAAGAATTCATTCACCACTTCGCCAATATCTGTAGGAACGAATTTATTTTTATCTCCACCGAATTTCTCCGTTAAAACTTCTTTTTTCAGTCCAGATTTTCCTAGAGAAAGTTTTACAATTTCTCTTTCCTGTGGAAGAATTTCGCGTTTGTCAACATATTCTCTATTCTGAATCGTCTGAATCGTGGGTGCATAAGTAGAAGGTCTACCAATTCCCAATTCTTCTAATTTTCTTACCAAAGCAGCTTCCGTATATCTTGCTGCTGGTTTAGTGAATTTTTCGGTAGCTGTAATTTTTTTATAGCTTAAAACTTCGCCTACATTTACTTTTGGCAATAGTTTTTCGTTGTTTTCCTCATCATCTTCTTCAGTTTTCGAAATTCCATAGACTTTCAGGAAACCATCGAAAACTATCACTTCACCTTGCGCTTCGAAATGACTTGGCAAAGCAGAATTCCCGATTTCAATTACGGTTTTTTCAATTTTTGCATTTGCCATCTGAGAAGCTAGAGTTCTCTTATAAATGAGTTGATATAATTTATTGAGTTGCGCATCACCAATGGTTTTCACTCCAAAATCAGTCGGACGAATCGCTTCGTGCGCTTCTTGAGCAGATGCAGATTTCGTAGTGTAATTTCTTGGCGAAGAATATTCTGCCCCGAATTCTTTTTCGATGAAATCTTTAGCAGCGCTAATTGCATCTTGAGATAAATTTACGGAGTCTGTTCTCATATAAGTAATGTACCCTTCTTCGTAGAGACGCTGTGCAATTCTCATGGTAGAAGTTACATTATACCCTAATCTATTAGAAGCTTCCTGCTGTAATGTAGAAGTGGTAAAAGGTGCAGAAGCCGAACGTGTTCCTGGCTTTTTTTCTACATTTAAAACTTTGAATTCTACATTTTGAGATTTTTCTAAAAATGCTTCCGCTTCTTTTTCTTGAGCAAAATCTTTTTTCAGTTTTGCAGCAATTTCCTGCTTTTCTGCATTTACGAAAGTTCCTTCCACTTTATAAGTAGAAGTCGGTTTGAAATTTCTAATTTCTTGCTCTCTTTCTACGACCAATCTTACTGCAACAGATTGTACTCTACCTGCCGAAAGTCCTGTTTTCACTTTTTTCCAAAGTACTGGCGACATTTCAAAACCTACAATTCTGTCGAGAACCCTTCTTGCTTGTTGAGCATTTACGAGATTCTGGTCAATTTTTCTAGGATTTTCAATCGCTTTTAGGATTGCATTTTTGGTAATTTCGTGGAAAACAATACGCTTAGTATTTTCTTCTTTGAGTTTTAATTCTTGTGCTAAATGCCAAGCAATAGCTTCTCCTTCACGGTCTTCATCGGAAGCCAACCAAACGATTTCCGCTTTTTTCACCGCTGCTTTCAGTTCAGTTACTAATTTCTTTTTATCAGCAGAAACTTCGTAATCTGGCGTGAAGGTTTTAAGGTCTATTCCCATTCCTTTTTTGGGTAAATCTCGGATATGACCGAAGCTAGATTTCACTTCGAAATCTTTCCCGAGATACTTCTGAATGGTCTTCGCTTTTGCTGGTGACTCTACGATTACTAGATTTTTTGACATGCACAAAATTTTTGCAAAAGTAGAAACTTTTTTTTAAACAATCGTTTTTAGCAATTTTCTTACGGTTATCTTTTCTTCAAATAAAGTATTTTTTCTTCGTTTCATTCATTTTTTCTATAATAATAAGTTAGTTTATCTTGGCATTTAATTTGATGAAATTCTGACAATGATTTATTTTTGCATTATTAAAATATGAAAACCTCAACCTCAACATCTACTTTTACAAAAATTCAAAAAATGAATTGCTGTTTTCCTTTTAAAAACCAAAAGAGGACAGATTAGCTTATGTATTTTTTAAAAAACACACATGTTATCATACATCACTGAGTCCTCGAATGAGGACTTTTTTTTATCTAATTATTAAAATTTCATTTATGCCCACAGAAAACAAAATCAGAATAACCGCATTTTTAGTATTTATCTTAACCATTTTATACATCACAACTCATTCCGTTTGGATTCCTTTTTTCCTATTGATAGATTTTGCTTTGAGAGGTTCTGGATACGGAAAATGGAGTGTTTTAGGATTTTTAGCTGAAAAAATAGTTTCGATTTTTAATTTAGAACAAAAACCCATTTATTTTCCCCCTAAACAATTTGCCGCACAAGTAGGATTTATTTTTTCATTGACTTTATTGGTTTTTAATCTTCTCGAAATCAACAGTATTATTGTAAGCGGAATTTTACTAATTTGCGCAGGTCTAGAAGCGTTTTTCAATTTCTGCGTAGGATGTTATGTCTACAATGCTTATTATCACATCAAAAATAAATAGCATTTATTTAACATTTTCAAAAGGTACATCTGTATTAAATTCTATTATTTTTGTAGGATCCAAATCTTATTTTATTGAAAAACTTCATTCAAAATTCCATTAAAAGTCAGAAAGTATTCTATCGATATTTTCGCAGGAAAGGTATTAAAAGACTTTTCAAAGAAAATATCTTAGAAAGTGATGGAGACAACAAAAGTAAAGCGCTTTCTATCGCCTTAGGAATTTTTATTGGAGTTTCTCCTTTTTGGGGATTTCATACTGTTTTAGCGCTTTCGTTGGCAACAGTTTTTAAACTGAATAAATTTTTATCCTTCGTTTTCTCTCAAGTTAGCATTGCTCCTTTAGCACCTTTTATTATAGGGATTTCTATGTTTTTCGGTTCGTTTTTCGTGGAAGGAAAAACCGATTTTTCTCATCAAGAATTGAATTTAGAAATGGTAAAACACAACTTGTTACAATACGTCGTGGGAAGTTTTATTTTCGCCACTTTGTTAGCGATTAGTTTTGGTTTTACATTTTTCTATTTATTAAATCTTTTCCGAAAAGAAAGCACATCTTAACTCACTTAAAACCAATATTTTTAACCAAAAATTAATAAAAAATCCACGAAAATTCATTATATTCGCACACTTAAATTTTAACAGTAGAAACCGAGATATAATGAAGAAGTTCACAGAATACAAGCAACTTAACCTAAATGCTGTAGCAGAAAACGTTGCCAATTTTTGGAAAACCAATCAAACCTTTAAAAAATCCGTAGAAACACGCGAGGGAAAACCTGAATACGTTTTTTACGAAGGACCGCCTTCTGCAAACGGAATGCCGGGAATTCACCACGTAATGGCGAGAGCATTAAAGGATATTTTTTGCCGTTATCAAACGCAAAACGGAAAGCAAGTTTTCCGTAAAGCTGGTTGGGACACGCATGGTTTACCTGTAGAACTAGGTGTAGAAAAAGAACTCGGAATTACCAAAGAAGATATAGGTAAAAAAATTACTGTGGAAGAATACAACCAAGCGTGTAGAAATGCTGTAATGCGTTACACCGATGTCTGGAACGACTTAACGGAAAAAATTGGTTATTGGGTAGATTTAGACAATCCTTACATCACCTACGAACCCAAATACATGGAAACAGTTTGGTGGTTACTGAAACAACTGTACAACAAAGATTTATTGTACAAAGGTTACACTATTCAGCCGTATTCTCCAAAAGCGGGAACTGGACTTTCTTCTCATGAACTGAACCAACCAGGAACTTACAGAGATGTTTCTGACACTACGGTTGTCGCTCAATTTAAAGTAAAAAATCTTTCTGAAAAAGCATCAGAAAAAATCTCGAATCTCAAATCTCAAATCTCAAATCTAAGCATTCTTGCTTGGACGACAACTCCTTGGACTTTACCTTCTAACACCGCTCTTGCAGTTGGTAGAGACATAGAATATGTTTTGGTAAAAACCTTCAATCAATATACTTTTGAGCCGATTAATATCATTTTGGCTCGTCCGTTATTGGAAAAACAATTCGGTAAAAAATTTGTAGAAGGAACAGATGAAGACTTCGCAAATTACACTGCTGAAAGTAAAACCATTCCTTACCAAATTTTAGCAGAATTTACAGGGGAAGATTTGGCTGGAACAACTTACGAACAATTAATTCCTTGGTTTTTACCAGCAGAAAATCCAGATCAAGCATTCCGTGTAATCATCGGGGATTTTGTAACTACAGAAGACGGAACGGGAATTGTGCACATTGCGCCAACTTTCGGTGCAGATGATAACAGAGTTGCTCAGGAAAACGAAATTCCGCCAATGTTGGTAAAAGATGAAAATGATAATCTCGTTCCTTTGGTTGATTTAACTGGTAGATTTTTAAAAGGCGAAAACGTTCCTGAACTTTTCAGCGGAAAATATATTAAAAACGAATATTACGACGAAGGAACTGCTCCCGAAAAATCTTGGGATGTAGAACTCGCAATTTTGTTAAAAACCGAAAATAAGGCCTTCAAAGTAGAGAAATATGTTCACAGTTATCCGCATTGTTGGAGAACTGACAAGCCTGTATTGTATTATCCTTTGGATTCTTGGTTCGTGAAAATGACTTCCGTGAGAAATCGATTGGTAGAACTCAATGAAACCATTAATTGGAAACCAAAATCTACAGGTGAAGGAAGATTTGCGAATTGGCTAGAAAATGTAAACGACTGGAATCTTTCTCGTTCAAGATATTGGGGAATTCCTTTGCCAATTTGGAGAAGCGAAGATTTGAAAGAGCAAAAAGTTATTGGTTCTGTAGAAGAATTGGTGAATGAAATTCAAAAATCTATAGATGCAGGTTTTATGACGGAAAATCCTTTCAAAGATTTTGAAGTAGGAAATATGTCTGCTGAAAATTATGCAAAAATAGATTTACACAAAAATATAGTTGATGCCATCACTTTGGTTTCAGACAGCGGAAAACCAATGAAACGTGAATCTGATTTGATTGATGTTTGGTTTGATTCTGGTTCTATGCCTTATGCACAATTGCATTATCCTTTTGAAAATAAGGAAATGATTGACAGCGGAAAAGCTTTCCCTGCAGATTTCATTGCAGAAGGAGTTGACCAAACCAGAGGTTGGTTTTACACGCTGCACGCTATTGGAACTACAGTTTTCGATTCTATTGCTTATAAAAACGTGGTTTCCAACGGTTTAGTCCTTGACAAAAACGGACAAAAAATGTCTAAACGTCTCGGAAATGCAATTGACCCGTTTGAAACTTTACAAAAATACGGTCCTGATGCAACGCGTTGGTACATGATTTCTAACGCCAATCCTTGGGAAAATTTAAAATTTGACTTAGAAGGAATTGATGAAGTGCGTAGAAAATTCTTCGGAACGCTTTACAACACGTATTCTTTCTTTAGTTTATATGCGAATGTTGATGGATTTAAGTACGAAGAAAAAGAAGTAGAAAATCGTCCAGAAATCGATCGATGGATTTTATCAGAATTAAATCTTTTGGTGAAAGATGTTACAGAATTCTATGAAGATTACGAACCAACCAAAGTAGCAAGAGCGATTAATAATTTCGTGAATGATAATTTAAGTAATTGGTATGTAAGATTGTGCAGAAGACGTTTCTGGAAAGGAGATTATTCTGAAGACAAAATCTCTGCTTACCAAACTCTATACACTTGTTTAGAAACTGTTGCGAAAATTTCGGCGCCAATTGCTCCGTTCTTTATGGATCAATTGTACCAAGATTTGAACGCAGTTACTGGAAAAGACACAGCAGCATCTGTTCACTTAACTGATTTCCCGAAAGTTAATGAAAGCTTAATCGACCAAAATTTGGTGGAAAAAACACATTTAGCTCAAACCATCACTTCTATGGTATTCTCTTTGAGAAAGAAAGAAAACGTGAAAGTTCGTCAACCACTTCAAAAAGTGATGATCCCTGTTCTAGACAAGAAAACCGAAGAGCAAATTTTAGCGGTTTCGGAACTCATCAAACAAGAAGTGAATGTAAAAGAATTGCAATTGATTAATGCAGAAGAAGCAAGTCATTTAATTGTAAAACAAATTAAGCCGAATTTCAAATCTTTAGGTCAAAGACTAGGAAAAGACATGAAAACGGTTGCAGGTGAAATTACTAATATGACTTCAGAGCAAATTTCCACTATTGAAAAAGAAGGAAAAATGACCATCGCAGGTTACGAAATCGGTTTAGAAGATGTAGAAATTTCTACAAAAGATATCCCAGGTTGGACGGTTGCTAGCGAAGGAAAAACAACGGTAGCGCTTGATTTAACCATTACAGATGAATTAAAATCTGAAGGAATTGCAAGAGAATTCATCAATAGAGTTCAGAATTTAAGAAAAGACAAAGATTTCGACTTAACAGACAGAATTTCAATTAGTTTAGAGGAAAACTGTCCGTTTAGAAAAGAACTTACTAACAATGAACAATATATTTGTACAGAAGTATTGTCAGATAAAATAGAATTTGTAATTTCACTCGCAAATTTTGAAGAAATCGAAATTGACGAAGTTAAATTTAATGTTAATATTGAAAAAATATAACAAAGATGGCAGAAGAAAGAGTAAGATATAGTGACGCTGAGTTACAAGAATTTAAGAAAATCATACAAGACAAAATAGCGAAGGCTGAAAAAGATTTAGCCCTCATTAACGAAAGTTTCATCAATGACCAAAATAATGGCACAGATGATACTTCTCCTACCTTCAAAGCTTTCGAAGAAGGAGCAGAAACGCTAAGCAAAGAGCAAAATTCTATTTTGGCTGGAAGACAAGAAAAATTCATCCGTGACCTAAAACACGCTTTAATAAGAATTGAAAACAAAACGTACGGCGTTTGTAGAGTAACTGGTAAATTAATCCCAAAAGAAAGATTAATGGCAGTTCCTCATGCTACATTAAGCATTGAAGCGAAAAATATGCAAAGATAAATTTGTACTTTGTACAACGTATAATGTGCAATGTATAATGTGTTTTGAAAAAGATTCATTGTACTTTGTGCATTTTATATTTTTATACCATCAACTATGGAACTTTTATTTCTAGTCCTTGCCATTGCAGTCATTTTTATCTTTTTCTTTAGAAAAGACATCAAAGAGAAAATAAATCCTGACCAAACTAAAAACTACACCATAGATGATAAATATAATGCTGCTAAACGCGAAAGAGAAAAAGAAATAGACCAACTCTTGAGCAAAATGGGCAAAAACGGAATTGCAGATTTAAGCGAAAAAGACCGAAAAAGATTAGAAGAATTATCTAAAAAATAAATCAATAAGCGTTATCAAATTGTAAAGTTTTAACGCTTTTAAATAAACCAAAAATGGAATCACTTATCGTTCACCTAAAAAACCAAATGGAACTCAATGCACTGAAAAGTGTAATGAAAGAAATGGGAATTAAATATGAAAAATTTCACACCAGAAATAATAAAACAAACCCTTTTGTAGAAAAGAAAATTTCAGCTAAAAAAGCGGTAAAAGCCACTAAAAACTTTAAAGAAAAACCAAAACCAGGATTATAATGAAAAAAATCGTACTTGTTACTTTTATCGTTTTATTAATCGACCAATTGTCTAAAATTTACGTAAAAACTCATTTTAATCTCAATGAAAGCATTGAAGTTTTAGGGCAAGATTGGTGGAGATTCACTTTCGTAGAAAATCCAGGAATGGCTTATGGTTTGCAATTCGGTGGTTTGCTTGGCAAATATGCACTTGTGATCATCAGAATTTTCTTAATTGGAGGAATGATTTATCTTTTTAGAAAATGGCTCAAAGAAGGCGCTTCTAATTATTTATTAATCCCAATGTCTATGATTTTTGCAGGAGCCATAGGAAACTTGATTGACGGAATGTTCTACGGATTAATTTTCGATTCTGGAATGGTTTATGACTCAACGATTGATAGATGGATTGGTTATGACGGGATTTCTCAATTTACAGAATTCGGGAAAGGCTATTCACATTTCATGAAAGGTTGTGTGGTAGATATGTTCCATTTTCCGATGTTCTCTTTCAATCTTTTTGGTAAGCATTTTGAATTTTTCAGTTACATTTTTAATGTAGCCGATTCTGCAATCACCATCGGTGCCATTTTCTTACTTATTTTCAAAAGGAAAGCTTTTCCTAACGGTTTTGAACTGTAAAGATTAAATCTTTTTTACTATATAAACTTCAAGAAATTTCTTGAAGTTTTTTCTTTTCCGTAAATTTGCAGCTCTTAATCTTAACCTTTACCTCAACCTAAAAATATGTCAAGAATTTTAACTGGAATACAAGCAACAGGAACTCCACATTTAGGAAATCTTTTGGGAGCCATCATTCCTGCCATAGAATTATCTAAAAAATCTGAAAACGAATCGTTTTTGTTTATCGCAAACATGCACTCTTTAACACAAATTAAAAATGCAGAAGAACTGAGACAAAACACCTACGAAATCGCAGCAGCGTGGTTAGCTTGTGGTTTAGACACCGAAAAAACTAATTTCTACAGACAAAGTGATATTCCTGAAGTTTGTGAACTTTCTTGGTATTTATCTTGCTTTTTTCCTTTTTCTAGATTACAACTGGCGCATTCTTTCAAAGATAAAGCAGACCGTTTAGAAGATGTAAATGCAGGACTTTTTACCTATCCTATGTTGATGGCGGCAGACATTTTATTGTATGATGCAGAAATCGTTCCTGTAGGAAAAGACCAGTTACAGCATTTGGAAATGGCGAGAGATGTAGGTGCGAGATTCAACAATCAGATGGGAGAAATTTTCGTGCTTCCACAAGCTGAATTGCAAGAAAACACGAAATACGTTCCGGGAATTGATGGTCATAAAATGTCTAAATCTAGAGGAAATATCATCAATATTTTCCTTCCAGAAAAGCAATTAAAAAAACAAGTGATGGCTATCGAAACGGATTCTACCCCGCTAGAAGAACCGAAAAACCCTGACACTTGTAAAGTTTTTGCCATTTATTCTTTACTCGCAAATGAATCTCAAATCGCAGAAATGCGTGCTAAATATTTGGCAGGAAATTATGGTTATGGTCATGCTAAAACAGAATTATTCAATTTAATTCTTGAAAATTTCAAAACAGAAAGAGAAAAATTCGAATATTACATGAACAATCTTTCTGAACTGGACGCTAAATTGCAAGAAGGTGCAGAAAAAACCAGAAAAATTGCCGCAGAAACTTTAAAAAGAGTAAGATTAAGCTTAGGAATGTAAAAATTTCCCGCAGTTTACGCTGACAAAAAAATTTAAATATTATATAAAAAATGCTTCAAAAAAATTGAAGCATTTTTATTTTAGAAAAGTTTTTATAAAGTTTTACCTTAAATCTGCGGAATCTGCGGGAATTTTATAGAAAGTTTTTAATTTCTTCCAAATTTTGAATGGTTTTCAGACCTTCTTCAGATTTATTTTCTTTTAGCGCATCAAAGAAAATAATATCTAAACCAAAATTCTGAGCTCCTTTTACATCTGCAACCCAATCATCGCCAATAAATATTGACTCAGATTTTTCAGCATTGGCTAAATTCAAGGAATATTCGAAAATTCTTTCGTCTGGCTTCATAGCATGAGCATCTTCTGCACTCGTTACCGTTTCGAAATATTTTTTAAGTCCAGATTTTTCTACTTTTCTGTTCGTCACTTCATGGAAACCGTTAGAAACTACGTGAAGTTGATACCCTTTCTCTTTTAAATATTCTAAAACTTCGATGGTTTGCGGAATCAATTCATTGAAATTGATGATTTCGTCTAAGAAATGCTTTTCAAAATATTGTGCTAATTGTTCATTATCTATCCCGAAATGCAGAAAAGTATCATAAAATCTATGTTTTCTTAGGAAATCTTTATCTATTATTCCATCTCTGATTTTTACCCATAAATCTTCATTGATTTCATCATATTTAGCATGAAATTCGTGAAAAAGGATGTTGTATTTTTCTGAAATTTCTTTTCTTTGGAACAATTCTTCTAAGGTAAGAACTGCATTTTTGCGGTGATCCCAAAGTGTATTATCGAGGTCAAAAAAAATGTGCCTTATGTTTTTCATAGGGCACAAATTTAAGTAAAATAAGCGGTTTATTTAATTTTTAGAAATGATAAATTTCTTTTCATTTGAAGTTAAAACAGCTATGCTTTTAGAAAAATTTAATAAAAAATTTACTGTTGATTTTTTAGGCTTCAAAACAGGAATTTTAAGAGAGTAATTATTTTTCATAGGCTAAAAAAGTTTGTATTTTTATTCAAAACGAAACCTTTTCAGCTTTATTGTATTACCTCGTTAAAATTATTTGATTTTCTTCCATAATTTTTCTCATGTTAATCAGTGCATAACGAACTCTACCTAGCGTAGTATTGATACTCGTATTGGTTTGCTCTGCAATTTCTTTGAAACTCAATCCATCAAAAAATCTTAATTTGATGACTTCTTGTTGATTTTCGGGTAAGAAAACGAGCATTTTCATCAGGTCATCATAAATTTGATTCGTGATTAACCTTTCTTCTATGTTTTCCTCTGTTTCTTTAAGCAAATCAAAAATAGAAAACTCTTCGTTTTCATAAGTTGTTTCCGAAACTTTTATGTGTTTAGATTTAAGGCGATAATGGTCTATAATAAGATTGTGCGCAATTCTTTTTGCCCAAAGAATAAATTTACCATCATCATTATATCTTCCTTCTTTTAGGGAAACAATGATTTTCATGAAGGTATCTTGAAAAACATCATTAGCGAGTTCTTCATCCATCAATTTATAGAAAATAAAAGAGAAAAGTTCTTTTTGGTGTCTTGAAATAAGAATAGAAAGTGCGTTTTCGTCGCCTTTTTGATATCTCGAAATCAGCAAACTATCAGTATGTGTTTCCATAACTTTAACTTCATTATTAAGAAACAGACTAACAAAAGCTAGCTATTTCTGGTTTTTACAGTTTATTAAATGAAGTAAAGTTTGCTCAATAGGCGATTCGATTTACGTTTTGTATGACAAATTTATAAAAAATGTTAAATATTCAAAATAATTTTTCAAAAAAATCGTTATTTGCTTATTTATTTTTCTTTGATTTACTGAAAACAACTAACGGAATATTAACCGTGAAATTTAAATTAAGTCCTTCCATTACTCTATCATTCAACTGGCTATTTCCCAACTGAAATGCGTAACCGCCAGTAAAATCTATAATTCCGAAAAGGGAGATTCCTGCTTTTGGTGCCACAAATTGAGGCGTAATTTCTGTACCTGCAAGAAAATAATAAGAATGCTGTATATCTACGTTTTTTTCGAAGTTCAATAAAATATCTCCTTGAAATTTAGGCAAAACCGCAAATTCACCGTTTACTTTTCCCATCAAAGCAGAACCAGAAACTCTGTAAAGAACATTATCGTTCTTTAGAAAAATGAATCTCGCTCCAACTTCTCCAAAGTTTGAGTTTTGATATTCGTAACCTGCAAAAACCATTGGATGAACTGTAATCTGCGATTGCCCACGAAATCCAATGAAGAAAATACCGAAGAAAAATATATGTTTAAGAGCTTTCATTCTGAAAATTTTTGTAAAAATAAGAAAACCGTTCATTTCTGAACGGTTTCTTGATTATAAGTTGAAGGCTTTCTTAATATCTTCTACTCTGTCTAGCTTTTCCCAAGTAAAGAATTCTAGATTATCAAGTGTAATTTCATTTTTTTGACCTTTATTGAAAGTCTTGCTTCCTACGTAGTAATCTCTTCCCATGTGTCCGTAAGCTGCGGTTTCTTGATAGATTGGATTTCTCAATTTCAAGTTTTGCTCAATTGCGTAAGGTCTTAAATCAAATAATTCTTGAACTTTTTTCGCTAATTCACCATCATTGATTCCTACTTTAGACGTTCCGTAAGTATTAATAAACAAACCACAAGGTTCTGCTACACCAATTGCGTAAGAAACTTGCACCAAAACTTCATCTGCAACTCCTGCAGCTACTAAATTTTTAGCAATGTGTCTTGTTGCATAAGCAGCACTTCTGTCTACTTTTGATGGATCTTTTCCAGAAAAAGCACCACCACCGTGAGCTCCTTTTCCGCCGTAAGTATCTACGATAATTTTTCTACCAGTTAAACCAGTATCACCGTGAGGTCCACCAATTACAAATTTTCCAGTTGGATTGATATGATATTTAATTTGCTCATTAAACAATGCTTGGATTTCTGGCTTTTGCTGAGCGATTACTCTAGGCATTAAAATTTCGATGATATCTTTTCTAATTTTCGCAAGCATTTCTTCATCTTCAGCAAAATCATCATGCTGTGTAGAAACTACAATAGCGTCTATTCTTTGTGGTTTATGATCATCTGAATATTCAATTGTTACCTGAGACTTCGCATCCGGACGAAGATATTTAATCTCTGTTCCTTCTCTTCTGATTGCTGAAAGTTCTCTTAAAATAGAATGCGCTAAATCTAAAGCAAGTGGCATATAATTTTCGGTTTCATTGGTTGCATAACCGAACATCATTCCTTGGTCTCCTGCTCCTTGAGCATTTGCTTTTTCTTCAAAAGATTCTCCAGATTTTCTATCAACTCCTTGATTAATGTCTGAAGATTGCTCGTGAATTGCTGAAATTACACCACAAGAATCACCATTAAACATATATTCACCTTTGGTATAACCTATTCCATTGATCACTTCTCTGGCAATGGTTTGTACATCTAGATAAGCTTCTGATTTTACTTCTCCTGCTAGTACAACTTGTCCTGTAGTGACTAAGGTTTCGCAAGCGACCTTAGAATTTCTATCATAAGCTAAAAAATTATCGATAAGCGCATCAGAAATTTGGTCTGCTACTTTGTCTGGATGTCCTTCTGAAACAGATTCAGATGTAAATAAATAAGGCATATTATTATTTTCTTTTTAAGGATTAAAATAGAAAAAAAATGGAAGGCAAACCTTATGAGAACTAAAAAGAAGAAATCTGTTTTAGCATTTTTTATTGAGGTTGCAATCAGTCCAAATTTTTCCTCTAAAATTTGTTGGGCAAAATTACAGAGTATTTTATTAATATCAAAATACTTAGAAAAAAAGCTCCTCAAAAATTTGAAGAGCTTTTTGACAAAAATTATTGTGGTTTTATTTTTACAAAATCTTGTGGGAATTGAGTGTAATTCAACTTCGGTTCTAGGGAATTTTTAATAGATTTCACCAATTCGTCTAGAATTTTTTGTTTGTAAGTAGGCTTGTAATAAATCATGCTGATTTCTCTACTTGGGAAAGGCTTTTTGAAACGGTGAATTTTATCTTTTTGATTTTCCTGAAGCTGAGACACTGCTAATTCAGGCAACACAGTTAAACCTCCTACTTTATCTACCATTTGCACCAAAGTATTAATGTTAGACGCCATAAAATCTAAATTTTTAGGCTTCAGAGAGTTTTCTTTAAGATTACAGATGTTCTCGAATTGGGTTCTTAAACAGTTTCCTTCTTCTAAAAGCCAAACTTTATTCACATCTACATCTTCTGGCAAGATAAATTCATCTTTATTATCATTCGCAATTTTATCAGCCGAATAGACCATCAACTCTTCATTGAACAAAAAGTCGCTGAAAAACTCTTCTGCATCAGAATAAGGTGTAGAAATAATTCCTGCATCTAATTCTCCTGATTTCAGTGCTTTAATAATGTTTTCAGTGGTCATTTCTTTTACATTCAACTCAATTTTTGGGTTTTTAGAAAGAAAATCAAAAATTTCTGTTGGCAAAATAAAACTGGAAACGGTAGGAATAATCCCTAAATTAATTCTCCCAGCAAGAACATTGTTTAAAATACTTGCTTTGTTTTTCAGTTCCATTACAGAATCTACTACTACTTTTGCTTGATCAATAATTTGCGCACCAATATCTGTAGTTCTAATAGGATGGGTAGTTCTATCAAAGATTTTTACTTCCATTTCATCCTCGAACTTCTGAATCATTGCACTTAAAGTAGGTTGGGTAATAAAACAAGCTTGAGCAGCTTTTCCGAAGTGTTTATATTTATCTACTGCGATAAGATATTCTAATTGTTGAATATTCATTTGTAGGGTACTTATTTATAAATTCTATTACAAATATAGAGAAGATATGCGAGAAAAAATAATATTTCTGCATGATAGACATCATGTGTTGAATTCTGATTTTTAATTGATATTATGTATAATTAGACTTGAAATTTTTAGCTCCAAAAATTAATTTTTATTCGTTACTTTGTTATCCAGAAAAAACAACCATCATGAGTAAGAAGCTAACCAATTCATCAGGAATACCGTATTTTGAACACCAAGATTCTCAAACGGTTGGAGCAAGAGGCCCTGTTTTGTTGCAAGATTTTATTCTACAAGAAAATCTTGCACATTTTGTAAGAGAAAGAATCCCAGAAAGAATAGTTCATGCAAAAGGAACAGGCGCTTACGGAAAATTTACCGTAACTCACGATATTACTAAATACACCAGAGCCAAATTATTCTCTAAAGTAGGAAACAGCTGTAGAATGTTTGCTAGATTTTCTACTGTAGGCGGAGAAAAAGGGAGTGCAGATACAGCAAGAGATCCTAGAGGTTTTGCGCTAAAATTTTATACAGAAGATGGAAATTGGGATTTGGTAGGAAATAACACACCGGTATTTTTCATCAAAGACGCCAAAAAATTCCCAGATTTTATTCATACTCAAAAAAGACACCCAAAAACCAACTTGAAATCTCATACCATGATGTGGGATTTTTGGAGCTTAAATCCAGAAAGTTTACATCAAGTATTGATTTTGATGAGCGACAGAGGAACTCCTTATGGTTACAGACATATGCACGGTTTTGGTTCTCATACTTTTTCGATGATTAATGATAAAGATGAGAGAATTTGGGTGAAATTTCATCTAAAAACCAAACAAGGAATTAAAAACTTCACCGATGCAGAAGCCACTCAAATGGCTGGAGAAAATCCAGATTTTGCACAAGAAGATCTTTGCAATGCTATTGAAAATGACGATTTTCCGAAATGGACCATGTATATACAAGTAATGACCGAAGAAGAATCTAGAGAATTTAAATGGAATCTTTTTGACATTACTAAAGTTTGGCCTCAAGCAGAATTTCCACTGATTGAAGTCGGTGAAATGGAACTTAATGAAATTCCTAAAAATTATTTTGCACATGTAGAACAATCTACTTTTTCGCCAAGTAATTTGATTGATGGAATTAGTTTTTCGCCTGATAAAATGCTTCAAGGAAGATTATTTTCTTATCCAGATGCTCACAGATATAGAGTGGGTGTAAATGCACATCAATTAGAAGTTAACAGATGTCCTTTTGCAACTCATAATTATCAAAGAGACGGATTTATGGCAGATTCTAGAGATTATGAAGACGCACCGAACTACCATCCTAACAGTTTTGACGACATAAAACCTGATCCTTCTTACAAAAAATTTGAAGAGGAACTAGACAGCAATCGTGTAGCGCATTTCGATAGAAATGAAAATGATAACGACCATTATACACAGCCAGGTCTACTCTACACCAAAGCGATGAACCAAGATGACAGAACCAATTTGGTGAATAATATTATTGGTCACATGAAAAAAATTGACGGCCCGAAAAGAGATGAAATCATCAACAGACAATTGTGTCATTTCTTTAGAGCGAATGTAGAAATGGGAATGAGAATTGCGGCAGGACTCCAAGTAAAACTAGACGATGGAATTATGAACCACGCCAAATAAGAACAAACTTATACCAAACTTAAAAGAGTCAAGCATATAAGTGCTTGGCTTTTTTGTATTTTAGGCCAAAAATTAGTTATTTTGCACTTATCCTTAAAATCGTAAAATTAATACTACTCTACCATGAATTTCCAAAATATTCTCCTAGAAAACGAAGGTCAAATTTCTACCATTACCATCAATAGACCACAGAGCTTAAACGCTTTAAATGGAGCTACTATCAGTGAATTGAGCGAAGCTTTATCTCAGCTAGAACAAGATTCTAATTGCAGAGTCATCATCATTACAGGAAGTGGCGAAAAATCTTTTGTAGCCGGAGCAGACATTAAAGAGTTTTCTGATTTCGGTCAAGACAAAGCAGAAGAATTAGCTAGAAACGGACAAAATTCGCTTTTCAATAAAATAGAAAATTTAAGAAAACCTGTTATTGCCGCTGTAAATGGATTTGCATTGGGTGGTGGTTTAGAACTTGCGATGGCTTGTCACATAAGATATGCTTCAGAAAACGCAAAATTAGGTTTACCAGAAGTTACTTTAGGTCTTATTCCTGGTTATGGAGGTACCCAAAGATTACCAAAATTAGTAGGAAAAGGACTTGCGAATGAGATGATTTTCTCTGCTAAAATGATTTCGGCGATTAGAGCAAAAGAAATTGGTTTGGTAAACGAAGTTTTTAGTTTAGAAGAATTATTACCAAAAACCAAAGAATTAGCAACCCTTATTTCTAAAAATTCACCACAAGGAATTTCTAAAGCTATTGCTGCTGTGAATGCATCAGATTCTGCTGAAGGTTATGAATTAGAAATTAAATCTTTCGGAGAATTATTCGAAATGGAAGATAAAAAAGAAGGCGTTTCTGCATTTTTAGAAAAAAGAAAGCCTAATTTCTAAAAACTTAGAAAGAGTAAGAAGCTAATTTTAAAAATTTTAAAATGAATCACAATAAATTTGACTTGGCCTATCTTAAAATGGCTAAAGAATGGGCAAAACTTTCTTACTGCGAAAGAAAAAAAGTAGGCGCACTCATTGTAAAAGACAGAATGATTATTTCTGATGGATATAACGGAACTCCTTCTGGTGCAGAAAATTGTTGTGAAGACGAAGACGGAAAAACGCATTGGTACGTGCTTCATGCAGAAGCGAATGCCATTTTAAAATTAGCTTCTAGTACTCAGTCTGCAAAAGGTGCTACTCTTTACCTTACACTTTCGCCGTGTAAAGAATGCAGCAAACTTATATTACAATCTGGCATTAAAAGGCTAGTTTATATAGACCAATACTCAGACACAGAAGGATTAAAATTTTTAGAAAATGCTCAAGTAGAAGTTCTTCAAATTTCTGAGGAAAATCTCAAATAAGACAGTTTAGCATGATATTTGCATGCTCATCTGCACTTAAAAACACGATAAAAACAAACACAAATGACTTGGAATGAAACGATTGAGAATTTTTCACATTTTCTCAAATTCGAGAGGAATTTCTCTGACAATACTTTAGATGCATACATACGAGATGTGAAGAAACTAAAAGCTTTCTCAGAGGAAAAACTAGATAACACTACTCCCGACAAAATAACTTTTGAAAACTTACAAGAATTTCTCCTTTATCTTACCAAAGAAAAAATAAGCGAAAGAACTCAAGCAAGAGGAATATCTTCTATTAAATCCTTTTTTAAATATCTTATCGAAGAAGAAATTAGAGAAGACAATCCTTCCACACTTCTTGAAGGACCCAAATTAGGCTTATATTTACCTGATACGCTAAGCTTCGAAGATGTGGAAAAAATTATTAACGCCATCGATTTAAGCACTGATTTAGGCGTGAGAAATCACTGCATCATAGAAGTATTGTATGGTTGCGGTCTTAGAGTTTCTGAATTAATAGAACTTAAAATTTCGGATGTTAATTTCAAAGAAAACTTTATAAAAGTAGAGGGAAAAGGAAAAAAAGTGAGATACGTTCCGCTTGCTAATTACACTGCAAATCTTATTTTGAACTACATCAATAATGTAAGAGCAAACAATAAAATTGGCAAAAAATATGAAGACCACATTTTCCTTAACAGCAGAGGTTCTTCCATGTCTAGAGTGATTGTATTCATCATCATCAAGGAATTGGTAGAAAAGGCGGGAATCAGAAAAAGTATTTCTCCACATACTTTCCGTCATTCTTTTGCTACGCATCTCTTACAAAATGGTGTAGATTTAAGATTTATCCAAGAAATGCTGGGACATTCTAGCATTACCACCACAGAAATTTACACCCATTTAAAAACCGAAGAATTGCATGATGTAATTCTGAAATACCACCCAAGAAACAAATGAAACACTTAAAATATTGCCCAAAGTGCGGTCAAGAAACATTGATTTTTGATGGAGAAAAGAAATTTTCTTGTTCACAATGTGATTTTGTAATGTATCAAAATATCGCCGCCGCAGTTGCAGTATTAATAAGATGCGAAGACGAATTATTATTAACCAAGAGAAATCAAAATCCTAAAATCGGGAAACTAGATTTAGCTGGCGGTTTTACAGACCCAAAAGAAAGCGCCGAAGAAACTTGCTCAAGAGAATTAAAAGAAGAATTGGGAATAGAAATAGATCTCAACAATTTAAAATTCGTGGGAAGTCTACCCAATGTTTATCATTACAAAGAAGTAGACTATAATACTTTGGACTTATTCTTTGAATATCAAGTGGAAGAAAAAATAGAAATCAAAAAACTAGAAGCTCACGAAATTTCAGAAACCATTTGGGTGAAAATTTCTGAACTCAATCTTGAGGAAATCGCTTTCGATTCGCAGAGAAAATTTTTAGAACATTATCAATAAAAAAAGCTCCTTTCGGAGCTTTTTTAGTTTTAGTATTGACCAGATTTTTGTAATCCTTTAAAATAATCAATCAATATTTTTCTTTGAGCATCAGTAAGATTAGCTTCTGGGTGCATCGGAATATAACCTTTAAATGGCATTTCTTTACGCTCTATCGTTTCGATGATTTCATCTAAAATGTGGTCTTTTTGATCTTTATTGTACGTCATCCATTCAGAGAAATTCACATTTTCTTTGCCTTCATTTACGTGATGCTTAATCGACCAAGAAATAGGAGCAATGTATGCATAACTAGGATATTTCACCTCGTTGCTATGACAATCGTAACAAGCATTTTTCAGCATTTCGGTAACATCTTTCGGAGTTTTGAGCACCTCTACAAAATTCTGTTTCGGGTCTAAAGGTTTATTGGTTCTGTCGATAGGAATAAGTTGTATCAAAATTAAAAAAACAACGATTCCGATGAGTACTTTTTTCATTTGAATATATTTATAAGTTCAAAAATATTCTAAAATTTTACTTTTTAATGATTGGTAAGTTCCCAATCTTCTTTTATTTCCCAGAGTGGTCTTACATTAATTTCTTTTTCAAAAATGTAAACGTCTTCAGCAGCGATATTTTGCGCAAAATCTGCTTCGTCCCAGAATCCATTTCCATTATTATCTACTCTAATTCTGGCAATATAAGTAGCTGGTTTCAGATTTTTGAAGGAAACTTCTGAGGCATCGGTGAACTGAGAATATAAGATGTCGCCTTTTTCATTGGTCAATTCTAACCAAAATTTAGCCGTAGGTTTATTTTTAATCACAGCGGTGAAAGAACCATAATTTTCTGGTTTATCAATCTCAAATTGAAATTGGAACGACTTATCATTACTGCTGTAATAAGAAGAAACGGTTTCTTTTGGAATCGTTAAAACATATTTTTTCGTCGGTTTAAAACTAGAATTCACTAGAATTTTAAACGGATTTTTCTCTGAAATTTTCGCAGTGAAATCTTGTGCTATGCTATCGCTTTCCAGTTTCCAAGAAGAAGTGTTGAGATTTTCTATGGGCAACGATGTGTTAATCACAAAATTATTTTCTGGCGCGATTAAATTCCCGGCTTCATTTGAGAGTTTAAACTCATCTTTCACTGCTTTATAACTCACGGAAATGGTATCGCTAATCGTAGGCGTGAAATAACTTAATTTCAATTGTTTAGAAACGGTTCCACCCAAATTACTCTTTTCTGCATCAAACCAAATATTCACAGAATCCGAACGTTTTGCATGCGTCACTTTAAAATCTTTCAGTTCTTCTGAAAGGGATTTTACCTCCACCGTTTCTGGATTTCCTTCAAAAGTCATCAACAAACCGCCATTGATGGCTTTACTTTCTTTATATTTTACCACTTTTTTAGAAGGGTAAAGTTTCAATTTTAGACCTCTAACACTCGTGCTGTCTAACGTAATTTTTTCTTTCAAAAAAGAAACTTTTTCTTTTCCAGCATCGTAAACAGAATTTTGATTTTCGTCATCAAAAGCTATAATTACAAATTCCCCTTTTGGTAAAAAATTGAGTTCAAAATAATTTTCTTCGTCTACTTTGGTAATATAATCGGGTTTCTGTTTGTAGTCTAGATTTTCGCCTGCTTTATAGAGTCCCACTACCATTTTATTGTCTTTTGCCGTTTGATTTTCTTTAATGAGCGTCATGGCATCTTTCACGGTTCCGCTCACGAAAAGGTCATCTATTTTATCTCCTGTAGAAAACGCAAAATTAAAGTAAGGCAAAGGATTAGACTCATTATTGTCTACAATGGCATTTCCAAAATTAAAATTATAGGTAGTATTCGCTTGAAGCGTATCTTCCCACTGTATCAAAACATATTTATTAGCCAGATTAGAAGGAATGACTTTTTTAATTTTCTTAATCGGTGGCGATACATTGAAATTTTTATTAAAATCTTTCAGCATCACATATTCATCAAAATCCAGCCTCAATTCCTTTACCGTTCTAGAAACATTTAATCGAGTAGTGTCTATATTAGAACCTAAAAATTTAGGAGCCAAAGAATCTCTAGTACCGCCATTTGGTGCGCCAACTCTAGCACACGAAAAAAGCAAAAGATTAAGCAAAAGAAGAAAAATTATTTTTTTCATTGATGAAATTTGAGCAAAATTAAGAAATATGCGTTAATTATTCGGTAGATTCTGCCGCAGCATCGTGATTCTCTTTTGTAGTGTCTATTTCCTTGTTCATGAGTTTATCCAATTTTTCTCTTTCTAAAGGAAAATCTTCAAACAATGAAGAAAGCGTGAGCGCAGAATACACTCTTCTAGAAAATTTGTTTCCAAGAGCAATAATCGTGACTTTAGATTTTTGTAAATGAACAAAAGCGGTATTGCTTCCGTGCCACCAACCATTATGAAACGTAAGTTTTTCTCCATTGTCAAAAACTTTCATTCTAAAACCAATTCCATAATTGTTTACGCCTCTTCTTTCATTACTGTAAGGTGTAAAAATAGAATCTTTAAGACTTTTTCTCAAGAAATTTTCGGCGTACATCGCTTTTGAAAACTTAAATAAATCTCTTGGCGTGGTGTAGCAGTTTTTGTCACCATAAATCCCATCTAATTTATCTGTAGGATACAATCTGTTTCCTTGATAATAAAAAGATTGAGCAGCTCTGAGAGAATCTTTTTGCTGAAAAATATACGTATGTTCCATTCCTAATGGTTTGAAAACGATTTTCTGCATCGCCAAAGGAAAAGGATGCGCGGTAACTTTTTCTACAATCAGTGCAAGAAGCGCATAATTGGTATTGCAATACATAAAGCCAGTGTTGGTATTTCTTGCCAAATCTGGTTTGTACTGGATAAGCAAATCGAGAACTTCTTGGTTGGTGAAATATTTATTTTTAGGTTTAAGCCCTAATTTCTCTATGAAATATTCGTATTTTGGTAGTCCACTTCTGTGATTCAGCAAGTGAATCACTTCTACTTCTTTGTAAGGGAATTTCGGAAAATAATGGGTGACTTTATCGTGAAGATTTATTTTTCTAGCTTCTACCAATTTAAGAACTGCCATCGCGGTAAGAGATTTAGAAATAGAAGCGATATGAAGCGGAACATCTTTATTGATGGGAACTTGATTGTTTTCTTTGGCAAAACCTCTATAGCTTTCAAAGAGAATTTTATCACCTTTTGCCACGAGAAAACCTCCGCTCAAATCCCCTTTTTCCCAAACTTTATCATAGTATTGCTGAATGGCATTAACCACATTCTGTTTATCTTGAAGCTGAGAATCTTCTGCAGTAAATACATTTTCTACATCTACGTTTCCGTAATTAGGCAAACCATTTTCATTCTCTTGTTGAAAAAAATTAAATTCTTTTTTACAAGAAATCAAAGTCAATAAAAGGATAAGAATTACTACAATTTTCTGCTTCATCTTCTGATTAATTATTTAGGCGGGGCAATTTAACATTTTTTTGAAGCAGTGTTTTATGATTGCGGTAATATTAAGATTTTTTTAACAGAATTGCTGTACGATTTTATCAACGATAAATTGCGCCAGTTTTTCCTTGCTTTGATGCGTCCAACCTGCAATGTGCGGTGTAACAATAACTTGATTTGATTCCAAAAGAAATTGCAAATCTTCTTTGTTTCTTGTGCTGAGCGAAGTCGAAGTATCTAGGTTTTCGAAGGAAGATTTTTCGTATTCTAAAACGTCTAATGCTGCAGCTTTTACTTTGCCAGATTTCAGCGCATCTACCAATGCAGAAGTTTTTACATTTTTACCTCTTGCTGTATTGACCAAATAGAAATTTTTCTTCATTTTCGAGATGAAATTTTCATCAACTAAATATTTCGTTGAAGCATCTAAAGGAATATGCAAACTAAGAATATCTGAGCGTTCCTGTAATTCTTCTAAGGAAACTTGCTTGGCAAATTCATCTTCTAAATTTGGCAAAATATCATAGAAAATAACTTCCACACCAAAACCAGAAAGTCTTTTTGCAGTAGCTTTTCCCATGTTTCCGTAGCCAATAATTCCAAAGGTTTTTCCTAACAATTCATCACCTCTGTTTTCCTCACGTTTCCAGACTCCGTTTTTCACCTCTTCTGAAGCGATGAACAAACGATTCATGAGAATCAACAGCATCGCCACTACATGTTCTGCTACTGCATCTCTATTTCCTTCTGGAGAATTAATCAAAGAAATCCCTAGATTTTTGGCGGTTTCTAGGTCTATGTTTTCCATTCCTGCTCCTACTCTCGCAATGAATTTGAGATTTTGGGCATTTTCTAGAAAATTTTTATCGAGAGGAATTCTGCTCCTGATGATAATTCCATCATATTGATTGATTTTCTGCAAAACCTCATCATAAGACGAAGTAAAATCTTCTTCCAAAATAAAACCTTTTGCTAGAAGTTGCTCGGTAATTAATGGATGATTGCTATCGAGAAGGAGAATTTTCATTTTTTTGAAATGGTAAAATTGTTGATTTGCAAAACGTAAAATCGCTTATTGCCAAATTCTTAAAAACTTTAAAACTGCAATTTCACAGTTATACAACTTAACGACTCTGCGACTTTACAATAAATAGTCTAACCAAATAACTTTTTAAGTTCTATAGAATCTTGAGCTTTCATTTTTCCCGAAAGAATTAGAGAAAGTTCTTTTCTACGAAGCGCTGCATCAAATCTTGCTTTTTCAACATCAGATTGTGGAATAAGCTCTGGAATTGCAACAGGATGGTTATTTTTATCTACCGCTACGAAAGTATAAATTCCTTCGTTGGTATGAATTTTTTCTTTGGTGATAGGGTTATCTAACCACACATCGCAATAAATTTCCATAGACGTAGAAAACGCTCTAGAAACTTTGGCTTCTACCACTACCACTCCACCTTCTGGAATAGGATATTTAAACGAAACATGGTTTACAGAAGCAGTAACAACGGTAGATTCACTATGTCTTTGCGCAGCAATTGCAGCCGCTCTGTCCATTCTAGAAAGAAGCTCACCACCAAACATATTTCCTAATGCATTGGTTTCATTGGGAAGTACAATATTGGTCATAATAGTCCTGGTTTCTGCAGGAGTTTTCGCATTTTTTTCCATAGAAATTATTTAGAAATTCTTAATGAATCTGTTTTTGAAGTTTGTAATGAATCTTTTTGTAAAGTAGGATTTACCTTTGGCTTTTCAGGAATTCTATGTGTAGAAGTTTTCACTGTAACTTCATCAAAAGATTTTTTCCCAAAAATTTGATCTTGATAATTAATTGCCAAATAAATAATAGCTCCTACTGGTAAAATGAATAGGAAAATCCAAAGAATAGAATAATTAAAAACATATTGATTGTCTGATTCCTCAACCTTTTCTGGTTGTTCAACGTTTTGAATTTGTTCCAAACTGATTTCTTCTAGGCCAAAAAACTTTGGCGTATTGGTATAATCTTTTTTGTCTAAAAGTTTTATAAAATTTTCCTCTAGTGAAAATTCACCTATTTCGTCTATCGTAATTTTTTGTTCGGCTTGTAATGCTTCTACCCAAGAAGTTACTTCTTCTTTGATTAGAGACTGTACTACAAATAAATTTTCGCCTGTTTTCTCAACAATATATTTAGCAAAATCTGCATTGAAAACATTTTTATTTTCTACGAAAGAAATTTCATAAGTCGGTGGCAAGATTTTAGAGGATTGCTCATCTAAAGTAGCCGATTTTTTCTTGAGGGTAAAAACGCCAAAACCAGGAAGTTCTGCACTCCCTTTTTCTTGCAAATAATTGTATAGATGTAATCCTAAATTCATTTGGCACAAATTTAATATTTTTTGTTGAGTTGAGTCACAAAAAAAGGTTGCTAAAAAGCAACCTTGTATAAAAACATTTTTTCTTTTGATTAATAGGCGAATTTAATTACCTCATCATTAAGTTTAAGAATATAATTTCCTTTTTTTGGAAGATTTAGTTCTATACCATTAGTAGAAGCTTTCGCAGAAATAGTTTTAATCACTCTTCCAGAGTAATCTACTACTTGTACGCTTAGATTTCCTTGTTTATTAGTATACAATTTTCCTTCTGAAACGAATGATTTTGCTTTCTTAGCAGTTTCGCCAGTTGCTAATGTATTGCTCACAGTGAAAGTAGCTTTGTAATTTGCACCACCGTTATTAGAATATCTAGCACCAAGGTTAGTGTCTGCTTCAGTGTAAACTTCTAGAGTGTATACACCATTTGGTAAACCTGATAACACATTAGTAGTTCCACCAGTAGAACCCCATTTTTGATCACCGCTTCCTCCTAAATTTTCTAAAAACCCGAAATTTACATTGGAGAAACTTCCAGAAGGAGTTCCGGTGTAAACTCTGTAATGAATTCTACCACCAGTTACATCTCCACCACCGTTTTTCCAAGTTTTGTTTTCCCCTCCTACAAAAACTAAGGTTTGTCCTGCAGTAAAAGTTCCTAAATTAGCTCCATTTAAATCTGGGTTCCCCGTAGTTGCTTGCAAATCATAATATGTATTTCCTCCTCCGTTAATGTTTAAGACAGCATAAGATTCAAAAATACCTGTAGCTTGTGCGCTATAACTCAAAAAAGCAAAAAGAATTAAAAATAAAGAATAGATTTTTCTCATAGTGTTTAATTTTATATAATACAAATGTATAAATTAATTTTATTAACCCACAAAAAAAGACTGCCGTTAAACAGCAGTCTTGTAATTATTTATGAAGAAAATTTTTAATATTTAAACTTTACAATTTCATTTTCGAGTTTCAGGATGTAATCTCCTTTTTTTGGAAGATTAAGCTCTATCCCATTAACTGTAGAATTCGCTGTAAAAGTTTTAATCACTCTTCCAGAAAAGTCCATCACTTGTATGTTTACATTTCCTTTTTTAGGAGTGTATAATCTGCCCTCTGAAACAAAAGATTTAAATTTTGAACTGTTAATATCTATTGTACCTAGGGAACTAGTAGTAGTAGGTGTAAACCCATAAGCCGAGGCTAATTTATCTGTAGTTTGATGATTGTTTTTACCTACTGGGTATTCTGTAAAAAGAAAATGCAAATCGTTTACAGTGGTTCCCGCTGGCAAAACGCCACCCGTATTGTTAAAATTATGGGTATTTAAATTTACAGTACCTGTGTAATTAGTACCATCCCATGTTAATTGTGTTGTTATATTAGTAAAACTATCATTAAAAGGACTTCCTGTAGAATTATCTGCACCATTTAACCAAAGATAAACCCCAATTGGTTGACTAAATGGATTATAAAAAGTCCATCCATTTGCTGCATCATTATAAGTGATGGTATAAATTCCAGAGTTCGCAGGAGTTTGTACTATTGTTAATAATGCTTGACTGTAGAAAGCGACCACCGCAAAAATGGTTGCCAAAAAAGAATAAAGTTTTTTCATTTTTACTTATTTTGGTTATTATAACAAATATAAACAATTATTCTTTTCAAAAATTATTCTTTGAATGATTTTTTTACAGCTTAACATTTAGCCCTAACATAAAATTTCTGCCAGCTTGTGCATAATAGTAAGGTCCATCATATACAAACCCATTATTTACATACTTTTTGTCAAAAATATTATTCAGCAAAAATTGTAAACTCACGTCTTGTTTTGCAATTTTAAACTCATATTGTGCATTAAAATCAGTCAAGAAATAATCATTCAGTTGTAGTGATTTGGTTTCCGTGTTATCTAAATATTGCTTCCCAACATATTGATTATTAAGATTTAACTGTAAATTTTTAATAGGCTTATACTGAATTACTGCATTGGCAATAATATTAGGAGAGAAAGAAATGTCAGTATTGCCAAGATTGGTTACTGTAGAATTTTCTTCAATTTTGAAATCTACATTTTTATTCTGACTCAAAGTAATATTTCCTAATACGTTCAGTTTTTCTGAAACTTTAGCCAAAGTTCCCAATTCTAAACCTAATCTATAAGATTTTCCAGAATTAATTTTAATGAATTCTCCCACCATATTGATTTCTCCACTCAGAACCAATTGATTCACATAATTCATGTAATAAGCATTTGCTGTAAAAGAAACATTACCAAAAGTTTTTTCTAAACCGAGTTCAAAATCATGCAATTTTTCTGGCTTTGTATTAGGATTGGCAAATAAATCATCACGGTTGGGTTCTCTGTGAGCATGAGCATAAGAGAAAAATAATTTTCCGTTTTCTATCTGATAATTCACCCCGAATTTTGGATTAAAAAACGTCCATTTTTGACTTAAATCTGCTCCTTCTTCTGCATTTTCATCTAAAACATACGTTTTATAGTCAATATTTCTAAGTTGTAAATCTCCAAAAAACTCTAGCTTTTCCATTTTATAAATAGCTTTCGCAAAACCTGAAACTTCATTTTTCAGAGCATTATTTCTGTAATATTCATGCTCGAAAATATTAGTATACTTCACTCCCGATACATTCCCAAAATGTCTCCCAAAATATTGATTTGCAGCCACTCCAAAATTCAAATTCACATTTTCAAAATTCCCATAAAGACTAGAAACCACTCCATGAAAATCATTGTCTAACCATTTTTTTCTAATGAAATCTGTTCTGGTAATTGTGTTTCCGTTTTCTACTATATTGGGCAAATCATATTTTGAAAATTTAACATCTTGCTTATAATTTTCGTAATAACCTTCTCCATGAGTGAGGTGAAAAGTAGTTTCTAGATTCCAAATTTTACCGAGTTTTTGTTCCCAAAGCAAATGATAATGGTTTTGTCTGTAATTATCGGTTTCATTATCATAAAACCCAATAATATTTTCCCAATTAGCATCATAAATCGCTCCAGAATAATTGAATTTTGGATTAGATTCATAGGTAGATTTATCAATTCCATTCCACGCTTGATACGTTTTTTCTTTTCCACCGAAAGTTAAAAATCTCAATTTCGTATTGCCTTTTTCGAAGAGCGCATTGATATTGTAAGAATTGAGTTTAGAAAAAGCTCTATCAATGTAACCATCTGAATTAATGATAGAATATCTTGCCGAAACCGAAAGTAAATTGTTCAAAAACTTTCCTGTTCCTGCTTCAAAGGAATGTTTAAAGGTGTTAAAACTTCCTGCGCTTTGATTGGTCAAAAAATAAGGTTTCTCCTCTGGATTTTTGGTCAAAATATTCACACTTGCTCCGAAACTTGCTGTTCCATTGCTAGAAGTTCCTACTCCTCTTTGGATGACAATCTGCGATGCAGAACTTGCCATGTCTGGAATATTCACAAAAAAAGTTCCCTGACTTTCCGAATCGTTATACGGAACACCATTCAGCATTACATTAATGCTTGTTCCAGCGCTTCCTCTAATTCTGAAACCAGTGTAACCCACTCCGTTTCCAGCATCCGAAGTCGCGACTACAGACATTTGATTTTTGAGCAAAATAGGCAAGTCTTGACCTAAATTTTTGGCTCCTAAATCTTTTTGTACGTTAATAATTTCTTTGGAAACTGGCAGCCTTTTCGTAAAGCTAACCTCTTGAATTTCTTTTACTTGCACTGTATCTATTTGCGCAGAGAGAACAGAGCTCATTCCTAGCCCTAAAATAATAAATCCTTTCATTCTAATGTTGTAAAAAATTAAACAAATCGAATAAAAGGATGCCATGTGAAAAATACATCAAAGACGTTTCCATAAACAGCATTACCTGTTCTATGTTCTTTGGGTATAATCTCAGCTTTTTACAGCACCCCTTTTTCTTGAGTGCAAATGTATAAAATTTTTATAAATTTCTAAAAATCCCGAAAAGAATTGCGATGACGAACAAAATGATTATTGTTTTCTTGCCGATGAGCAACTGTCTCAACTTAGCAAATTTTTCTTGAAAAAAATTGGTAAAGAAAATCAATGAAAAATAAGGAATTGCGATTAATACAAGTGCATTTTGGTGAAATGCTTCTTTGAAATTCAAATGTAAAATTTCGTGAAATGCTCTTTGAGAACCACAACCTGAACACTGGTAACCCGTAATCTTATAAAAAGGACAAGAAATAAAAAAATACTCTTGTTCATAAGGATTTAGAAAAAAATAATAACCCATTATAACTATTATTATAACTACAAAAATCCATTTTTTTTCACCCTTGTACATAAAACAAATGTAATTCTAAACTTTAAATTTTACAAGATTGATTTAAATAATATGCTTCATCTATAAAATTTTAAAAAAAGATATCCTCTACAAATTAAATTTTCTTACTTTTGAACGTCATTATAAAAAGATTGATGATTATAAAAATTTTAACTACTAAAGAACAGTAAATCATCTAATTATTAAGTTTAAAAAGACTTCAAAAATTATGAATATTTATCAGGATTACATCCAGGAAATCGAAGAAAGAAAAGCACAGGGTCTTCACCCAAAACCTATTGACAGTGCAGAATTACTAAGCGCAATTATTGAGCAAATTAAAGATACAGCAAATGAGTACAGAGCTGATTCTCTTAACTTTTTCATCTTTAACACTTTACCGGGCACAACTAGTGCAGCTGGTGTAAAAGCTAAGTTTTTAAAGGAAATAATCCTTGGTGAATCTATAGTGGCAGAAATCACTCCTACTTACGCTTTTGAATTGCTATCTCACATGAAAGGAGGTCCTTCTATCGAAGTTCTTCTTGATTTGGCTTTAGGAAATGATGAAGCTACTGCAAAACAAGCTGCTGAAGTTCTTAAAACTCAGGTTTTCTTATATGATGCTGATACAGCACGTTTAAAAGAAGCTTATGAAACAGGAAATGTAATCGCTAAAGATATTTTGGAAAGCTATGCAAAAGCAGAGTTTTTCACTAAACTTCCAGAAGTTCCAGAAGAAATTAAAGTTGTGACTTATATCGCTGCAGAAGGTGATATTTCAACTGATTTATTATCTCCTGGGAATCAAGCTCACTCACGTTCTGACCGTGAATTACACGGAAAATGTATGATGTCTGCTGCTCAACAGGAAGAAATAAAAGCTTTACAAGCTCAACATCCTGATGCAAGTGTAATGCTTATTGCAGAAAAAGGAACAATGGGAGTTGGTTCTTCTCGTATGTCTGGTGTAAATAACGTTGCGCTTTGGACTGGGAAACAAGCAAGTCCTTACGTACCATTCGTAAACATCGCTCCAATTGTAGCTGGAACTAACGGAATTTCTCCAATTTTCTTAACTACAGTTGATGTAACTGGTGGTATCGGAATCGACCTTCAAAACTGGGTGAAAAAAGTGGACGAAAACGGAAACCCTGTTAGAAATGAAAACGGTGATATCATTTTAGAAGAAAAATATTCTGTTGCTACAGGAACTGTTTTGACCATCAATACCAAAGAAAAGAAATTATATAATGGAGAAACTGAATTGAAAGATATTTCAAAATCATTTACTCCACAGAAATTAGAGTTTATAAGAGCGGGTGGTTCTTATGCCATCGTTTTCGGTAAAAAAATCCAGACTTTTGCTGCTAAAACTTTAGGAATAACAGCTCCTACAGTTTTCGCTCCATCAAAAGAAATTTCTATCGAAGGACAAGGACTTACCGCTGTTGAAAAAATCTTCAACAGAAATGCAGTGGGTGTTACTGAAGGTAAATTATTACATGCAGGTTCTGACGTAAGAGTTGAAGTAAACATTGTTGGCTCTCAAGACACTACAGGTTTAATGACCGCTCAGGAACTAGAATCTATGGCTGCAACCGTGATTTCTCCAATCGTAGACGGAGCATATCAGTCTGGCTGTCACACCGCTTCAGTATGGGATAAAAAAGCGCAGGCTAACATTCCTAAATTAATGAAATTTATGAACGATTTCGGTGTAATCACAGCTCGTGACCCGAAAGGTGAATACCACGCCATGACAGACGTTATTCACAAAGTTCTTAACGATATTACGGTTGACGAATGGGCAATCATTATCGGAGGTGATTCTCACACAAGAATGTCTAAAGGTGTTGCTTTCGGAGCTGACTCTGGAACAGTAGCTTTAGCTTTGGCAACAGGTGAGGCTTCAATGCCAATTCCTGAATCTGTAAAAGTGACTTTCAAAGGCGAAATGAAAAAGCACATGGATTTCCGTGATGTAGTTCATGCAACTCAGGCTCAGATGTTGAAGCAATTTGACGGAGAAAACGTTTTCCAAGGTAGAATTATTGAGGTTCATATCGGAACGCTTCCTGCCGACCAAGCATTTACCTTCACAGACTGGACTGCAGAAATGAAAGCGAAAGCCTCTATCTGTATTTCTGAAGACGATACTTTGATTGAATCATTGGAAATTGCAAAAAGCAGAATCCAGATTATGATCGATAAAGGAATGGACAATAAAAATCACGTTCTACAAGGATTAATCAACAAAGCAAATAAGAGAATTGAGGAAATCAGAACTGGTGACAAACCAGCTTTAACTCCAGATGCTAATGCTAAATATTACGCTGAAGTTGTGGTAGATTTAGATCAAATCATTGAACCAATGATTGCTGACCCAGATGTAAACAACGAAGACGTTTCTAAAAGATATACACACGATACCATTAGAGATCTTACTTATTATGGAGGTGAGAAAAAAGTTGACCTTGGTTTCGTAGGTTCTTGTATGGTTCACAAAGGTGACCTTAAAATCGTTTCTCAAATGTTGAGAAATCTTGAAAAACAAAATGGTAAAGTAGAATTCCAAGCACCATTGGTTGTAGCCGCTCCTACTTATAACATCATCGATGAATTAAAAGCTGAAGGTGACTGGGAATTACTTGAAAAATATTCTGGTTTTGAATTTAATGATGCCGCTCCAAAAAGCGAAGCTCGTACACAGTATGAAAATATGATGTACTTAGAGCGCCCTGGTTGTAATCTTTGCATGGGTAACCAAGAAAAAGCGGAAAAAGGAGACACTGTTTTGGCAACTTCTACCCGTCTTTTCCAAGGAAGAGTAGTAGAAGATTCTGACCGTAAAAAAGGAGAATCTCTATTGGCTTCTACTCCAGTTGTAGTATTGTCTGCAATCTTAGGTCGTATTCCAAGTATTGACGAGTACAAAACAGCTGTTGAAGGAATCAACTTAACGACTTTCGTTCCATCTATTAAAGAATTGGTAACTGTTGGCCATTTTTAATACATTGTAAACTAAAGTCGAAAGGCTTTTTAAATATAAATTGGAAGATTTCTTGAGAAGTCTTCCAATTTTTTTTATCATAAAATATTACATTTCACAAAATAATATTAATTTTAGCTTTACATAAAATTCAATTTCAAATGTGAATTAATTGGTATTAAAAATTCAAACCATAGACCATTTTAATATTTTATCAATCCTGTAGGAATAGAATTTGATGGAGAATAATAACATCATTATCCTTTCATTTGATTCTCAAATGCAAATTTTAAACAAAAAAATAAATAGATATGACATTCGACATCAACATGATCAAAAAAGTGTACGAGCGCTACCCTGAAAGAATTGCTGCGGCAAGACAAGTAGTACAAAAGCCTCTTACACTCGCTGAAAAAATTCTTTACGCTCACCTTTGGCAAGGTAATGCTACAGAAGCTTATGAAAGAGGAAATTCTTATGTAGATTTCGCTCCGGATAGAGTTGCAATGCAAGATGCAACTGCGCAAATGGCACTTTTACAGTTTATGCAAGCCGAAAAAGCTAAAGTTGCCGTTCCTTCTACAGTTCACGCTGATCACTTAATTCAAGCTAAAATTGGTGCTGATAAAGATTTACAAGAAGCACTGAATAAAAATAACGAAGTTTTCAACTTCCTTTCTTCTATTTGTAACAAATACGGAATTGGTTTCTGGAAACCAGGAGCAGGTATTATTCACCAAGTAGTTTTAGAAAATTATGCTTTCCCTGGTGGAATGATGATTGGTACCGACTCTCACACTGTAAATGCAGGTGGATTAGGAATGGTGGCAGTTGGAGTTGGAGGAGCTGATGCTGTTGACGTAATGGCAGGAATGGCTTGGGAACTTAAAATGCCTAAACTAATTGGTGTAAAACTTACTGGTAAACTTAATGGCTGGACTTCAGCAAAAGACGTAATCCTAAAAGTAGCAGGAATTCTTACTGTAAAAGGTGGAACTGGTGCTATTGTAGAATATTTCGGAGAAGGAGCTGTATCTCTTTCTGCAACAGGAAAAGGAACTATCTGTAACATGGGTGCAGAAATTGGAGCTACCACTTCTACTTTCGGCTATGATGATTCTATGAGAAGATATCTTGCTGCAACAGGAAGACAAGAAGTAGTAGATGCTGCTGATAAAATTGCTGAACACTTAACTGGTGATGCTGAAGTGTATGCAGAACCAGAAAAATATTTCGACCAAGTAATTGAAATCAATCTTTCTGAATTAACACCTCATCTTAATGGTCCTTTTACTCCAGACTTAGCAACTCCAGTTGCTGAAATGAGAGATAAAGCTATTGCAAATGATTGGCCACTTGATATTGAATGGGCATTAATTGGTTCTTGTACCAACTCATCATACGAAGATTTATCCAGAGCCGCTTCAATTGTAGAAGATGCGGTAGCAAAAGGAGTAAAACCAAAAGCTATTTTAGGAATTAACCCAGGTTCTGAACAAGTAAGATATACTGCTGAAAGAGATGGATTGATAGACACTTTCAAAAAATTTGAAAATGCTAGAATCTTTACCAATGCTTGCGGTCCTTGTATCGGACAATGGGACAGAGAAGGCGCTGAAAAACAAGAGAAAAACTCTATCATCCATTCTTTCAACAGAAATTTTGCAAAAAGAGCAGATGGTAACCCAAATACTCACGCATTTGTAGCTTCACCCGAAATGGTAGCGGCGGTTGCAATTTCTGGCAGATTAGATTTCAACCCGATTACAGATACATTAACCAACCAAGATGGTGAACAAGTAAAATTAGACGAACCTAAAGGTTCTGAACTTCCAGCAAAAGGATTTGACGTAGAAGATAACGGCTACCAAGCTCCTGCTGAAGACGGTTCTGATGTTCAAGTAATTGTTTCTCCTACTTCGGATAGATTACAATTATTAGAACCTTTCTCTCCTTGGGATGGTAAAAATATTACAGGTGCTAAACTTCTCATTAAAGCTGAAGGAAAATGTACTACTGACCACATTTCTATGGCTGGTCCTTGGTTAAAATACAGAGGTCACTTAGATAATATTTCTAACAACATGTTGATTGGTGCTGTAAACTTCTTTAACAAAGAAACCAACAGAGTTAAAAACCAATTAACTGGAGAATACGGTGAAGTTCCTGCTGTACAAAGAGCATACAAAGCAGCAGGCGTTCCTTCAATAGTTGTAGGAGATCAAAACTATGGCGAAGGTTCTTCTAGAGAACACGCTGCTATGGAGCCAAGACATCTTGGTGTAAAAGCAGTTTTAGTAAAATCTTTCGCGAGAATTCACGAAACCAACCTTAAGAAACAAGGTATGCTTGCATTAACTTTCGTAAATGCTGAGGATTATGATAAAATCCAAGAAGATGATACTTTTGATTTCTTAAATCTAGAAGGTTTCGCACCGAATACGCCACTTCAAATTCAGATTACACACTCAGACGGAACTACGGATACTATTCTTGCTAATCATACATACAATGAGCAGCAAATTGGATGGTTTAAAGCAGGTTCTGCACTTAATCTAATTGCTGAAGAAGCTAAAAAAGCATAAGCTTTTTTTTCATAAATACTAAAAAACCACTCGAAAATTCGGGTGGTTTTTATTTTATAATATTTTTGATTTATATAAAATTAAAAATTATTCTTCGCAAGCACGCCAAACGGCATCATTCTGAGGAACTGGTGCTGTAATTTCTATTTTTTCTTTCGTTACAGGATGTATAAACTCTAATTTTCTGGCATGTAAATGAATGCCTCCATCAAGATTAGAACGAGGCGAACCGTATTTTAAATCGCCTTTTATGGGCGTTCCGTTTTTAGATAATTGTGCTCTGATTTGGTGATGTCTTCCTGTTTCTAAATCGATTTCTAAAAGAAGATAATTGTCTAAAGCTTTAACAATATTATAAGTAAGAATCGCTTCTTTTGCACCTTCAGTTGGTTTTGGGAAAACAATTGCTTTGTTATTTTTCTCATTTTTTTTGAGATAATGAACCAATCTTTGAGAAGGCGGAATCATTTCCTTGGCTACCACTGCCCAATATGTTTTCTTAATCTCACGGTTTTTTACCATTTGTGTGAGACGAGAAAGTGCTTTAGAAGTTTTGGCATAAATCACCAAACCAGAAGTAGGTCTATCTATTCTATGAACCAAACCTAGGAAAACATTTCCAGGTTTATTATCTCTTATTTTGATGAAATTTTTAATGGAATCTAGCAGAGATTCGTCGCCAGTTTTATCACCTTGAACCAATTGCCCCACTTTTTTATTGATAACCAGAAGGTGATTATCTTCATAGATGATTTGAGAAGCGATATTTGAATTCGAGTTTTGCATTATTCTTTTTGAGTGATAGAATATTGATAATCATATATTCCATCATTATGAAAATTACTAATTTCTTTAGCTGTTAATTTAGCTGACAAAAGTCGGAAATTTTCTTTAGAAAAAACATATACTTCATCAGCAATTAATTGATAATGTTTCTTTTCCTTTTCCACATCTTGGTTAAATCTAAAGATATTATAGTCGTCATCTTCTGCTTTATGTTTATCAAACTCGTTTTTGACATTGATTTTCAAGTCTTTTTCCTCACTCAAAACAGACAAAACCACTTTAAAAGGCTTGCTTTTTATTCCAAATGGAAAATTATTTCTTCTGGTAAAAAGAGTATTCACCGAATTTTTATTTTCTAAGCCAAAATATCTTGAGAAAATAATTATATCTTCTTCTATGCTAGAAATTACACCTTCTGGATATCTTTTAACCTTTTCAAAAATGTTTTTATCTTTTTTGCTCAGCTGTTTTTCTTGCTCTGCAATGTTTTTCAAGAGATTTTCTCTTACTTGAGCCAGATTATTTATTTTTTTATAAGCACCTAAAGAATCTGTTCTAAAATAAACGGTCACCTGATTTCGGTAAGCTACTTTATTGCAACCACAATCGTTTTTCTCCTCTTTTATTCCTTCATGCAGATGTTCATAATTGATGATTTTCCAACTGAAAATTTTATCATTTCCATCATTAAAAAGATAAGTCACTTCTACATCTTGATTCACCGTAAATGGAGCGTGATATGATTTACCTTTTGGTGATTTAAGAGAAGATGCCGAAGAAATGTGATACTGGTAAACTTGATTTTTGGGTAAATCTGGAGTGATAAATTTCTTTTCCTGAGAGAAAACACAAAAAGAAATTAACGTGAACAATAAAGAAAGTTTTTTCATGGTTATAATTTTCCATAAAAATAAAAAAAGTTGAGCAAAAAACTCAACTTTTTATTTATCTAGTAACTTTCGTTCTTATTCGGGAAGGAAACGTCTTTCACATCTTTCACATATTGCGAAACGGCACTTGTAATTTCTGTATAGAGGTCTAAATATCTTCTTAAAAATTTCGGAGAAAATCCTTTATTCATTCCCACCATATCATGATAAACCAGAACTTGACCATCACAATCTGGTCCGGCTCCAATTCCTATCGTTGGAATAGAAATACTTTCTGAAACTTTCTTCGCCAAGTCAGCAGGAATTTTTTCTAAAACTAAAGCAAAACAGCCCAGTTCTTCTAAAATTTTAGCGTCTTTTATTAATTTTTCGGCTTCTGCATCTTCTTTAGCACGAACTTTATAAGTTCCAAATTGATAAATAGATTGCGGTGTTAAACCTAAATGTCCCATTACTGGAATTCCTGCATTAATTAATCTAGAAACAGAATCTGCGATTTCTTCGCCACCTTCTATTTTCACAGCATGCGCTCCAGATTCTTTCATCATTCTTACCCCAGATTCTAACGCTTTTTGCGGGTCAGATTGATATGTTCCGAATGGTAAATCTGCAACCACTAATGCTCTATCCACTCCTCTTACTACACACTGAGCATGATAAATCATTTGATCTAAAGTAATGGGTAAAGTAGTTTCGTGACCGGCCATTACATTCGCCGCCGAATCTCCTATTAAAATAGCATCTACTCCACCTGCATCTACCATTTTGGCAGTGGTAAAATCATAAGCAGTAAGCATTGTGATTTTTTCCTTATCGAATTTCATTTTTCGTAAGGTTTCGGTCGTTACTTTTTTAATTTCGGAATGTACTGACATGGGAATAAATTTTAAAGAGTAAATGTATAAAAAAATGCCGACTCGCGGTCGACATTTTTAATTTTTATAAAACTACGTGTCCTAATTTTCTTAGTTTTTCGTGGTTTAAGATTTTTAAGTTTCTTCCTTCCACTTCTATGTAATTATCTTGTTTAAATTCTGAGATTAATCTGATGGCACTTTCTGTAGCAGTTCCGATTAAGTTAGCAATTTCTTCTCTTGTTAAAGAAATTTTGATAAAACCTTCTGGGTCTGTTCCTAGTTTTTGTTCTAAAAGAAGAAGCACTTCTGCCAATCTTTCTCTTACTGTTTTTTGAGCCAAGAAAGTTACCGTATTAGAACTTTCGCCCAATTCGAAAGAGATTTTCTGAAGCATTGCAAAAGACAATTGAGGGTCTACTTCTAACAAATGAAGAAATACATCTGCAGGAATATAAGTAGCTTGTAAATCGCTCATCGCTTCAGCAGTTGCTTGATAAGCTTCACCAATTAACAATGCTCTATAACCAATAATATCACCTTCTTTGATGAATCTTAAGATTTGTTCTTTTCTATTAAAACCTAGTTTATAAAGTTTTGCTGTACCACTTTCTATAAAAAAAACACCTTCTACATTTCTTCCTTCCTCGAAAAGAGATTCTCCTTTATTAAAGAAAAGAGTTTGCTTAGCATTGATATATTTAGTGTAATCTTCTTTAGATAGAATTTCCTTAAAAGCCTTGTCATTAAAAACACTTAGAAACTTGTTTTCAATAAAAATTTGTTTTTCTAAAGACATAGATGAATTTTTATGATTTTCGTCAGCAAAATTATCATTTTTTTCTTATTAATCATAAAGAATTTTTGTATTATATTTGCACATTTAATAAAAACAGATGGCAGAAAATTGTTTCCATTGTGGACAAGAAATAGAAAAAGATAGAATTTTCTTCGATGAGAAGGCATTTTGTTGTAACGGATGCAAATCTGTTTATGAAATTCTTAATGCAAATAATCTCGGAAATTTTTATGAATTAAATAAAAATTCTGGAATTAGACCAGACGAAAATCTCTCTCAGTTTGATTATTTAGATACTCCAGAAATTTTCGAAAAAGTAGTAGATTTTTCTGAAGGGAATACCAGTGTAGTCACTTTTAAAATCCCTGTGATTCACTGTAGCTCTTGTATTTGGTTATTAGAGAGTTTACAAGATTTAAATACAAATATTAGATATTCTCAGGTAAATTTCACCAAGAAAACACTGCAAGTTTCTTTCAACCAAAACGAATTACCTCTGAGTGAACTGGCAAAATTCTTGACGAATCTTGGTTATAAACCCGTTATTTCATTAGAAACGGCAGACAAAAAAGAAGCTGCAGTAGACAGAAGTCTCACCATAAAAGTGGCAGTTGCGGGATTTGCATCCGGAAATGCAATGATGTTTGCGTTCCCAGAATATTTAAACACGGGTTCTTCTGTAGATTTCTGGTTAGAAGAGTTTGCACCGTTTTTCAGATTTTTAACCTTCTTACTTTCCATTCCAGTGGTAGTTTATTCTGCATCAGATTATTACAAATCTGCTTGGTTTGGTTTGAAGAATAAAATTGTAAACATAGACGTCCCGATTGTCTTAGGAATTCTCGTTTTATTCTTTAGAAGTGTCTACGAAATCGCAACCAATTACGGTCCTGGATATTTTGATACACTTTGCGTACTGTTATTCTTCATGTTATTGGGTAAAATTTTCCAAAAGAGAACTTATTCTGCACTTTCGTATGATAGAGATTACAAATCTTTTTATCCAATTGCGGTAACCAAAGTAGATTTCGGAGGACAACAACAAAATATTTTACTTTCTGATATTAAAGTTGGCGATAGAATTTTAGTAAGAAACCAAGAAATTATCCCTGTAGATGCGGTTTTAATTAATGGTGAAGGAAATATAGACAATAGTTTCATTACTGGTGAAAGTGCTACGATTACAAAAAATCCTGGCGATAAAATCTTTGCAGGAGGGAAACAAATTGGTTCCATTTTGGAACTAGAAGTCATCAAAACTGTGAACCAAAGTTATTTAACTCAACTTTGGAACAAAGAAGCCTTCAGAAAAGAAGAATTAGGACTCGATACTTTGGTGAATGAAATTTCAAAATATTTCACTTTTATCATTTTAGGAATTACGCTACTCGCAGGAATTTATTGGTATCAAATAGATTTTGAAAAAATGTTCCAAGTGGTTTCTGCGATTTTGATTGTGGCTTGTCCATGTGCATTGGCGCTTTCTACTCCATTTACGATGGGACATATCATGAGAATTTTGGGCAGAAATAAAATGTATGTGAAAGATGCTCACACCATTGAAAAAATGGCAAAAATTGACACTTTGGTTTTCGATAAAACAGGAACAATTACTTATAACAAAAAAGCCAACATCAGTTTTGAAGGGCAAGAAATCGCTGAATTTGATTCAAAAAACATAAAATCTTTACTCAAAAATTCTAATCACCCGCTTTCTAAATCGCTTTACGAATTTTTAGAAGTACAAGACGAATATTTACCGATTGAAAACTTCAAAGAAACCGCCGGAAAAGGTTACGAAGCCACAGTAAGAGGAAAAGTTTACAAAATTGGTTCTGCAAAATTCACTCATCAAGAAGCTAAATCACTAGAAACAGCCGTTTACATAGAAAGAGATGGTGAGTTTTTAGGAAAATTTATCTTCAAAAATGAATACAGAGATGGTTTAGCTGAAATGGCAAAAGAACTGAAAGATTATAAAATCCATGTATTAAGTGGAGATAATTCTTCAGAAGAGCAAACACTTAAAAATCTTATTCCAAATATCACTGAAATGAGATTTAGTCAATCTCCAGAAGATAAATTAGAGTATATCAAGCATTTACAAGATCAAGGAAAAAAAGTTGCCATGCTTGGAGATGGATTAAATGATGCGGGTGCGCTGAAACAAAGTAACATAGGAATTGCGATTGCAGATGACACCAATTCTTTCACGCCAAGTTCAGATGTCATCATGAATGGAGGTGTTTTGACAAAGTTGCATGACTATTTTGCACTCACAAAAGATGCTATGATCATTGTAAAATTAACATTTGGGATTAGTTTTCTCTATAATGTGGTAGGTTTAACCGCAGCAGTTCTGGGTGAAATGTCACCATTATTCGCTGCAATTTTGATGCCTTTAAGCTCGATAAGCGTAGTTGCATTTACCTCATTATCAACATGGTTAAGGTCAAGAAAATACTTCAAATTTTAATAATAAGATAAAAAAATCTTATTTAGAATATTTTTAAATTAACGTTTTTTTAACAGACCATGATGAAAGTCATTAAAAAACATTAATTTTGAAGCGCAAATTCATTTTATATTTGTAAAATCGTGGAAATTCTCTATTTAATGATCATATGCAGCGTCTCTATAGCTGTAATTTTTCTAATAGTATTTATTATTAGTGCCAAGAATGGTCAGTTTGACGATGACGAATCTCCCGCTGTAAGAATCCTTCTTGAAGACAAGAAGCAAGAAACAGAAAACAAAGAAGAAACAGAAAAAAATTAAAGTGATTAGTTAATATGGAAACACAAAAGTTTAGTTATGACAACAGCATTGTGCGCGCATTTCTTTACGCAATGGTAGTCTTCGGTGTAGTAGGCTTCTTGGTAGGGTTAATCGTTGCAACATTGCTCTTCTTCCCTTCACTTCCGGAATATATTTTCGGTACAGATGATATTACTATTAGTGCAAATAGTAATATTATGGGATTAGTAAAAACTCAAGGCGCATTTGGTTTCGGTAGATTGAGAATGCTTCACACCAGTGCAGTAATTTTCGCATTCGTAGGAAACTGTATTTTCGCAGGAGTTTATTATTCTATTCAGAGATTATTAAAAGCAAGAATGTTTAGTGATGTTCTTTCTTGGATTAATTTCTGGGGTTGGCAATTAATTATCGTTACTGTAGTAGTTACTTTCCTTATGGGAATTAACACTTCTAAAGAGTACGCAGAACACGAATGGCCAATCGATATTATGATTGCTCTAGTATGGGTAGTATTCGGTATCAATATGTTTGGTACAATTGCCAAGAGAAGAGTAAGACACCTTTACGTAGCGATTTGGTTCTACATCGCAGGATGGATCGGAATCACAATGTTACACATTTTCAACAACTTAGAAGTTCCATTATCATTTACAGGATGGAAATCTTATTCAGCTTATGCTGGTGTAAAAGATGCTTTAGTACAATGGTGGTATGGTCACAATGCAGTAGCATTCTTCCTTACAACTCCAGTATTAGGTTTAATGTATTATTTCATGCCAAAAGCTGCTGATAGACCTGTATTCTCTTACAAATTATCTATCATCCACTTCTGGTCATTAATTTTCATTTACATCTGGGCTGGTCCTCACCACTTGCTTTACACAGCATTACCAGGTTGGGCTCAAGCTTTAGGTACTACATTCTCTATTGCTCTTATTGCACCATCTTGGGGAGGTATGCTTAATGGTTTATTAACTTTAAGAGGAGCTTGGGACAAAGTAAGAGAAAATCCTGTTCTTAAATTCTTCGTAGTAGCAGTTACTTGTTATGGTATGGCAACTTTCGAAGGACCACTTTTAGCAACAAAAACTTTAAATAAAATCGGTCACTATACAGACTGGGTAATTGGTCACGTTCACGTAGGTGCATTAGGATGGAATGGTTTCATTGCATTTGGTATGCTTTACTACTTACTACCAATCCTTTGGAGAACAAAACTTTGGTCGGTAAAATTGGCTAACTGGCATTTCTGGTTAGGTACATTAGGTATTATTTTCTATGCAATTCCATTATACGTTTCTGGATTTACACAAGGTTTAATGTGGAAACAATTTAACCCAGACGGAACTTTAGTTTACAAAAACTTCTTAGATACAGTTACTGCGGTTATTCCTTACTATCAAATGAGATTTGTAGGTGGATTATTGTACATTGCAGGTTCTATTTTAATGGTCGTTAACCTTATTGCAACAGTAAGACAAGGTTCATTCGAAAAAGATGTTCCAGTAGAAGCTCCGGCATTAGCAAAAATTTCTGATGCTAGAAAAGAAGGGGAAGGAAAACACCTTTGGTTAGAAAGAATGCCATTATACTTATCATTATTAGCTTTCGTAGCATTAGCAATTGGAGGTATGATAGAAATTATCCCTACATTAACTGTAAAAGATAATGTTCCTACCATCGCATCTGTAAAACCTTATACTCCACTAGAATTAGAAGGTAGAGATTTATACATCAGAGAAGGATGTAACGCTTGTCACTCACAAATGATTAGACCATTTAGAGATGAGGTTGTACGTTACAATGGTAAAAACGGTCAATACTCTAAAGCTGGTGAATTTATTTATGACAGACCATTCTTATGGGGTTCTAAAAGAACTGGACCAGATTTACACAGAGAAGGTGGTAAAAACCCAGATACTTGGCACTTCAAACACATGTTAAACCCAAGAGTAACTTCTCCAGGTTCTATCATGCCAAGATATCCATGGTTAATCTATAATGAACTAGACAGAACTAAAACTAAGGATAAATTAGTATTATTGAAAAATGTATTTGGTCACCCTTATACAGATGAAGAAATCAATAATGTAGACAAATTAGTAGACGAACAAGCTGCTAAAATTGTAGAAGGAATCTATTCTGGTGATGCTGAAATCAAAAAAGCATTTGATGCTCAAAAAGCTCAGCAAGGTGCAGCATTTGTTCCTGTAGAAAAGAGAGAAATCATTGCTTTAATTGCTTATTTACAAAGATTAGGTACAGATATTAAAACTACCGAAGTAAAAACAGCAAGCAATAATTAATAATCTAATAAAGGAGTTTTTTCAATATGATACCAAGTAATATAAAAGATATCTTAGCAAATATAGATAATGCAGGAATCTACCAAACATTGTCTATGATTATCTTTATCATATTTTTCATCAGCACTGTGTTATACGTTCTTTCTAGACCGAAAAAACACTACAGCGAAGTTGAAAGAGCTCCTTTAGAAGATGATCATAACAATTAAAAGTTCTAAAAAACAAGAGTCATGAAACATAGAACACCCGTACTTGTAAACATAGTAGCAATATTATTTATCTTAGTATTTTTATTCTACATGTTTATACAAAATACCTCTTTCTTATCTTCTCCTTATTTCTGGGGAACCATAGTAATTGGTATTGTTTTAGCATACATTTTCAATGCAATCGGTGCATTAGCTGAAAACGAAAGATTCAAGCAAATGACAGATGCAGAAAAAGCAACTTTCTTAAAAGAAAAAGAAATACCATATTTCAAAAGATTATATGATAGTGCTTTCAAAAAACAATCAGATGTTGAAGAAAAAGACATCCTTATTGACCACGGTTTTGATGGCATCAAAGAATTAGATAATCAATTACCAAAATGGTGGTTAGGTCTATTTTATTTTGGCGTAATTTATGCAGTAGTTTATTTAATTGCATACTCAGTTTCAGATTTTGCTCACCCAGACAAAGAATATGAAGCAGAGCACAAACAGCAATTAGCAGATATCGCAGCTTATGATGCGGTTACTCCTAAAGCGACTATCGAAACTGCAAAATACAATGCAGATAATATTGCAGAAGGAGAACAAATCTTCAAAACAAACTGTGTATCTTGTCACCAAGAAGGTGGAAAAGGAGGAATTGGACCAAACTTAACTGATGATTTCTGGATCAATCAACCAGAAAAAACATTATTCAAAAATGTATTCCACATGGTTGAAAATGGTAGTCCAAACAATCCTGCAATGCAAGCTTTCGGTAAAAATGGAGTTCTTAACGGTAACGACATCGAAAAAGTAGCTGCATACATCTACCACATTAACCAAGAAATGCCAGATGCTGCTGGTGGAGCAGCTCCACAAGGAACCAAGGCAAATTGGGAAAAATAAATTAAAAAAATTATATTTGTTATAAAAGAAAATATGAAAAGTTAGTTTTTATAATAAATAACATACAAAAATGGCTAATAAAGAAGAACAATTTGGCGCTGGTCAAGTAATTCATGCAGAAACCTTCAGAGATTCTGTAGCAACTATAGAACAAACAGGTTCTAGAAAATGGGTATATCCTAAAAAACCAAAAGGGAAATTTACCAATTACAGAGATATTGTCACGTTCATTTTATTAGCCATTTTCTTTATTACTCCATTTCTTAAAATAAATGGAAATGCAATGCTCAAAATAAATATTATTGATAGAGAATTTTTTATTTTCGGGCAACCATTCTATCCGCAAGACTTCTTTATTCTTGCATTAGGAGCAATTACTTCTCTTGTTTTCATTATTCTTTTTACCGTAATCTTCGGAAGAATTTTCTGTGGATGGATTTGTCCACAAACTATTTTTATGGAAGGAGTTTTCCGTAAAATAGAATTTTGGATTGAAGGAGATAGAAATAAACAAATTAGATTAGCCAGTCAACCTTGGAATGCAGAAAAAATCTGGAAAAAAGGATTGAAATGGTCTGTATATGTAGTAATCTCTCTTATCATTACGCATTGGATGTTCATGTACATCGTAGGTGTAGAAGACACGCTAAAAATCATGAAAGGCGGTCCTGTAGAATACCCAACTAATTTCATTGTAATGGTAATTTTCACTGGATTATTTTACTTCGTTTTTGCTTGGTTCAGAGAGCAAGTTTGTACACTTGTTTGTCCTTATGGTAGATTACAAGGTGTATTGATTGACAAAGAAACCGTAAACGTTTTCTACGATTATAAAAGAGGAGAAAACAGAGCAAAATGGAGAAAAGGCGAAGACAGAAAAGCTGAAGGAAAAGGAGATTGTATCGACTGTAATCAGTGTGTAGTTGTTTGTCCTACTGGTATTGACATCAGAAATGGTCAACAGCTTGAATGCATCAACTGTACTATGTGTATTGATGCTTGTGATGAAGTAATGATTAAAACTGGTTTACCTACAGGTCTTATTCGTTACGCTACAGAAGACGAAATCGAAAAAGAAGAAAAATTCAAATTTACGAATAGAATGAAAGCGTACTCGCTTGTTCTATTAGCATTAGTTGGTGTTTTAGGTTATTTATTAAACAACAGAGGTGGTTTAGAAGCTAAATTCATCAAACCAGCGGGAAGTTCTTTCTATGTGAAAGATGGAAAAATTAATAATACCTACAATTACACCCTTCTAAACAAAACCAATGACGATAAAATGGTTACCATTAAAGTAATTAAACCTACACATGGTGAAGTTATTTTCAGTGGAAACAGTACTATCGCTCTAAAACGTGACAAAATCACCAAAGGAACTGTAAATGTAAGTTTCCCTGAAAAAGAAGTGAACCAACCAAAATTAATTGTTACTTTTGGCGTTTATGATTCTAAAGGAAAACTTTTAGACACTTTCGAAACTAATTTTGAAGGTCCATTTAAGTTACAATTCTAATTTTTTAAAAAATATTTTTAATGAAATTCACTTGGGGACATGGTATAGTAGTCGCTTTAGGACTTTTTATATCCTTTATTTTGTATTTAATTTTCATTTTTCCAATTGGTAAACAGAATTCTGAGTTGGTTACCGAAAATTATTATGAAGACGAATTATCTTATCAAAAAGTGATCGATGCTAAAAATAATGCTGCAACCTTAACTGCAAAACCTCAATATGCGCAGTTGCCTTACGGAATTAGAATTGCTTTCCCTAAAGATATCAAGAATGAAAATGCTAAAATAGAGTACTATTTATACAGAACCAATGACAAAACCCAAGACAAAACAGGTTCAGTACAATTAGATGCAGATAATAGCTTTTTAATCCCTAAGAATTTTATGATTCCTGGTTCTTATACGCTAAAAGTTTTATGGACCAAAGACGGAAAAGATTACCAAGTAGATTATGACGTAGAATGGAAATAACCCTTATTTTAGCGGCACTAGGTTTAGGTTTTGCAAGCGGATTCCACTGTATAGGAATGTGCGGTCCTATTGCGCTTTCGCTAGGATTGTCTAAAAAACAACAAGTTAATTTCCACCTTCAAAATCTTACTTATCAATTCGGCAGAATTCTCACTTATTCTATTTTAGGAGCCATTGTAGGAATTGTAGGCGAAGGTTTTCAGCTCGCAGGAATTCAGCAATACATCAGCATTTTTGCAGGAGTTTTATTAATGGTTATGGCACTTTTCTCTTTCGGAGGAGATTTTGCCTCAAAAATTCCAGCCATCAATAATGCTTTACTCAAAGTTAAAATCAATCTCGGAAAATTTTTACAAAAATCTGATTATTCCTCTCGATTTTTAACAGGATTATTAAACGGACTTCTTCCTTGCGGAATGGTTTACATGGCACTTACAGCAAGTTTAGCAGCAGGCGGAATTTGGCAAAGCGCAAGTTTTATGGCTATTTTCGGTTTGGGAACATTTCCGTTCATGTTTGCCACTGTTCTTTTCGGAAATCTTATTAACACGGCTCTTCGAAACAAAATTCTTAAGATAGTACCGATTATTATGCTCATTTTAGGAGGTTTATTCATTCTAAGAGGTTTAGAATTAGGTATTCCTTACATCTCTCCTAAAAAAGAAGCTTTGAAGGTAGAAAAGAAAATGAACTCAGAGAAAACTTCAGACGAAAACTGTCACTAATTTTTCTTACTTTTAGCTCAGAATTTTAAAATCAAATCTATGCTTAAAAAATTTACTTTTTGGCTAATTCCACTATTGGCCATTATTCTCCAAGCTTGTGCTGTAGATTCTGTTACCACTTATCATCAAGATAAAACCACCAGCATTTTAATGAATATTGACATGAAAGAATTGTTGGGAATGGCAAAAAACATGGGTGGCGATTCTGCAAATTCTGATAATAAATTTAAGAATTTTGAACTTTTCCCAAAAAATTGGAAAAACATGTACGAAATCATGCAAGAAGATTCAGAAAAAAAGGGAATCGCGATGACTAAAGACAAAGACAGCATTCAATTAATCAAAAAAATGTTTGTAAAATCTAATTTTGAAAATAATGAAATGACGGGAATTGCTTTTAAAATGGATAGATTAACTCCAGAAGAAATCAAAAATTTCTCTAGAACATCTAAAAAAAGCAATTTTATAAGCGCCACAAGTTCTGACAACACCATTTGGGACGGCAAAACATTAACATTAGATACAGAATATTTTAATCCTCAAACTTTTTCTGAAACCTTAAAAAAAGAAATGACTTTAGAAGCTAAAACGGATTCAGCTAAAGCAGAAGCAGAATCTGCACTTGCTATGATGAAGATGTTTAATACTAAATTCAACAACAAAATTAAGTTTGAAACCAAAATAAAATCCATCCAAGGAAAACACGATTGGGTAAAGAAAATAGACGATTATACCATTGATATGTCTTTCTCTTTTGAACAACTTCTTGACGAAAGTTTAAAACTCAACGAAAAGGACAAAAAAGTAATCATCATTACAGAATAAAACAAAAACCACCGAAATTTCGGTGGTTTTTTATGCTGAAAGCTTATTGCTGAATGCAGAAAGCCTTTAATCTATCATTTCAAATCTAGCGTATTCCGCTACTTTTTTCGGTAACTTAATTCCGCCTTCTACTTGATTGTTTTCTAACAAAGCAGCCATAATTCTTGGCAAAGCCATTGCAGAACCGTTTAATGTATGTGCTAATTGCGTTTTCCCGTCTCCTTTGAATCTGCATTTTAAACGATTCGCTTGGAAAGTTTCAAAATTAGAAACCGAAGAAACTTCTAACCATTTTTCTTGTGCTGCACTCCAAACTTCGAAATCATAAGTCATCGCAGAAGTAAAACCTTGGTCTCCACCACACAATCTTAAAATTCTGAAAGGCAATTCTAAATCTTCTAAAATAGATTTTACATGAGCTACCATTTCTTCTAAAGCAGCATAAGAATTTTCAGGCTTTTCTATTCTTACAATTTCTACTTTTTCGAATTGGTGTAATCTGTTCAAACCACGAACATGAGCACCATAACTTCCCGCTTCTCTTCTATAACACTGTGAGAAAGCAGTATTCTTAATTGGTAAATCCTTTTCGTCTAAAATAACATCTCTGTAAATATTCGTTACGGGAACTTCTGCAGTTGGAATTAAGTATAAATCATCAATTCCTACGTGATACATTTGTCCTTCTTTGTCAGGCAATTGTCCGGTTCCATAACCAGAAGCTTCATTTACAACATGAGGCGGATTTACTTCCAAATAACCAGCATCTGTATTTTTATCTAAGAAATATTGAACCAAAGCTCTTTGTAATCTTGCACCTTTACCTAAATAAACTGGAAAACCTGCTCCGGCGATTTTAACACCTAATTCAAAATCAATTAAATTATATTTTTTTGCCAATTCCCAATGCGGAATTGCACCTTCTCCCAATCCATGAACTTCGTGAGATTGATAAACGATTTCGTTATCATCAGCAGAAACACCATGTTTTACCAAATGATAAGGAATATTTGGAATTTGGTATAAAATATTAAGCAACGAAGTTTCAATTTCCGAAAGTTTTGTAGTAAGTTCTTTGGAAGACTCTTTGTATTGAGCAGTTTTAGATTTTGCAGCTTCGGCTTCTTCTTTTTTACCTTCTTTCATTAAAATTCCTATTTCTTTAGAAATTTTATTGATTTCAGCCAATTGCGAGTCTAATTCTTGTTGTGTTTTTTTACGTTCGTCATCTAATTGGATAGCTTCATCTACCAACTCTAATTGCTTAAAATTTCTTTTTTTAAGACCTTCTAAAACGCGTTCTTTTTCTTCGCGCAAAAAACTTACTTGTAACATCTTATTTGGTTTGAGAGTTAAGATTTGAGCCTGAAATAAAACTCAAATTTTAATGATTTATGCAAATTTACGGAATTATACCGATTAGTAATTTATAATAGTCCAATTAAAATTGTCCTAATAAATAATCTATCGGCATTCTACCAAAATTATTAGATTATTTATCATCGGAATTGGTATCATTTTACGATATGAATGATGTTTGGCTGTCCTTCCACTTTAGAAAACGAAAGTTTATTGTTATACCAAACTTTGGAGACTTGAAACAAGTTAGGAGACCAATTGTACTCTACTTTTACTGTGTCTACATCTGTTACCGTTTCTTTATTTACTATTTTAGAAAGATTGATGTAAAAATCAGATTGATACGTTTTTTGACTTGGCGAAATAGAATCTTTTAAAATTCTAACCGCACCAGTTGCGTAATCTACATAAGCTATCGTGTCTTGGTCTTTTTTGACGGAAATTCCTGCAATCTCTTGCAAAGCTCTATCCGCATTTAAATCCTGAGCTCTCACAGCGGTAAAACCTCCAGGAATATTGGTGTTGATCAAATCTTTCCCAGCAGCGTTTTTGATGTAAATATTAAGAACTTGGTCTATTTTCTGCAAGTCACTTTCATCTTCTCCTCTACAAGAGCTAAGAAAAACTAAAATCCATAAAATGATTAATCTGCTGAACTTCATATTGCAAAGATAATTTTTCTAACCTAATTTTTTAAAATACTTCCAGAAAAAAAACATCCCTAGAAATCCCGAAAAAGTCATCGCTAAAAAAACACTGATTCCCATTCCTAAAATTTGAAATTTTGGGACTAAAATAAAAGCTGAAATCGCCAAAACAATCAACGAAAATAGAGAAATAATTGTGTTTTTCTTCATTTCTCCCACTGCAGAAAGTAAATTCCCAAATAAATTTCTAAATAACATATTCATTAAAAATGTTATGACCAAAATTAAAAACACTTGGGTTTCATGAGCATATTGAGATGAGAAAAATAACGTTAAAATTTCTTTGGCAAAGAAAAATGAAACTCCAAAAATGACTAAACAAATCGGAATGAAAATTTTATAGTAATTCGAAATATAATCTTTTACAAAAAATTGATTATGAGCGTTTTTAGCAATTTTTGGAAAATCTGCTTGTAACATAGATACTGCCAAAAAGGTAAGATTGGAAGGCAAAATAATCGCCACTTTATAATCTGCTACCGCATTTTCGTTTAATAAAAATCCTAGAAGTAAAATATCTAAAGAAAATAATAAATCTGATAAAAAAGCAGTAAAAACAGCATGAAACGAATAACTCCAAAGTTCTTTTTTCTGAAGTTTTTTTTTCTGAAAGTTTAGAATTTTATATTTAAAAAACCAGAATAAAGATAAAAATGGAGCAAGTGAAATAGCCAATAAATAACCTTTTAACCCGAAAAAGTAAGTTAAAATAATAATTAAAATCAGTCCAAAAACATTAACCACATTATTCACTCGAGCAAAGTTCTTGTTATCATGATAAACTCTAAAATAAGATTGTATATGATTGAAAAAATAAAAACCAATCAGACGAATGGTAAAAAATATAAAAATCAGCAAAACATCTCCGTATTTCTGAACGAAAAAAATGCTCGAAAGAATAAACAGAACAGAAAGAATTAAATGATATAAAAATCCTTGAAGAAAAAAATGCTGATGAAGTTTTTCCTTCTCTTCTGCTTGCTCTGCAATGGCACCGAATCTTAAAAATCCTTGCGCAGAACCAAATCCACTAAAAGTCACAAAAACTGCAAAAACAGAAGCTACAATCGTCATGACTCCAAAATCACTTTGCGGAAGCAATCTTACCACCACAATAGACGAAATAAGTCCACAGACTTTTGCAATCAATAGTGAAAAAAACACATATTGACCTTTATTTTTAAAAAAATTCTGCAAAAATTCTTGAAGGCTCTTCATTTATGAAAAATATAGTTTATGAACAGATAAAATATGTATTGCAAATACTTTCTTGTGAAAATCATCTTTGCTATAAAGAGTTTTTACAGCTTCGGTTAATTTATAATCATAGTCAATCAACTTAATATTTTCTAAGAAATAGTCATCATATATTTTTCTCAATTTTTCATTTCTATCAAAATAATATTGGTAAGGAAACATACTTACGTTTTCACTCTTATTTCTAAATTTCTGATAGTAATTAAAAACTCTTCTCATCACATAATCTCCTAAAAATGTTTTCCATTTTGCATTAGGCTTCATGTGTGTTCTTTCCCAAACAAATTGAGTCGCTGGTTTACAATATGACTTAATCCATTCTACATAAAAATTACTTCTGAAGCGCCACTCATAAGGAATTGATAAGATAAATCTCAAAAAATCTTTATTCATAAATGGCGAACTTTGATAAGAATATTGATTAAAAACTAAACTTCCTAATATAGTAGCATTAAAACCTGAAGTTTTAGTTAAAAAAATATCTTCTCTGTACTTTTCACTAAGGTATGGTGTAATATATTCTTTAAATTCTTCTAAAAATTCTTTATTATAAACCATTGTAGAAACGTCAATAGGTCTAGGATTTTTTGATTTCAGATAAGATCCTAAAACACCTCCTCCTATTTGTCCTGTATGAATTAATCCTATTTTTTTCTTTTCTTCTACTTTTAATTTGGACATTGCAAAATCTACATGAATAGCTCCAAAATATAGATTAAATCCTTCGCTGATTTTTGTAAGCTTATCTATATTAGAAATGAATTCAAATTTTTCTAATGATACAAAATCAAGTTTAAGCTTTTCTGACTCTGCTATTTCTTTTGCTACAATTTCATCGGTATAATTTTTCTGAGAAAAACAAAATAAACGTTGTCCCTTTCTAAAATTATTTTTGAGCGCATAAAATAGAACTAAACGAGAGTCTAAACCTCCACTTATCGTAGTAAAATGTTCTTTTCCCATTTCTAAATCCTTTTCATACTCTTCGATTACCGCTTCATTAAACAAATGATCAGCCTCTAATAGCGCCTCTTTTTTTGATCCTTTAAATATTTCGATATCGTACAAATCAAAATAATGCTTTATTTCGTAATAACCGGAAATATTATCCATCAAAATAATAGAACCTTCTAAGAGTCTAAAAAAATTTTTCAATGGAGATATGTGGCCTAAAATATAACCTATTGTAACCAAATGATAAAAAGCATCTGAATTAGGTTTTAAATCTAAAATCTCAGAGTCTTTAACTGTTTTTGTGAGTCGAAGAAGATTGGTGTCTACATAGAAATTATGCTGAGCTGCTTGATGATAAAAAATCCTCTGTGTTCCAGTATGATTATTATAGATGAGAAGCTTATTTTTCTTTTTATCAAAAATAAAGCCTCTAAATTCACCACTCAATTCGTTTGGAAAAAGTTCTATTTTTTTATGGTATAACTGAATAATAATTTCAGTAAACGTATCTGTCTGAAAAGTTTGAAGTAACTTGCTTTTATTTAAAATACAACCTTCTAGTACAACAATATAATCTGAATCTTCATAATTCAAATTATCAAAAACATCATTAAAATAAACATTATATTTTAATGACTTATCTTTCAACTGTAAATCAAATCCATTAAACATTCAATACTTTATTATAAATTTCAGAAAATTTTTCGGCGATTACAGACTTAGAGAAATTTTCTACTACGTATTTTCTTAAATTTTCAGAAGATTCTAATGCTACATTTTTCTGTAGTACATTTTTCATGGCTTCAAATAAAGCATGACTATCATTTTTCTCTATTAAAACACCTCTTTTTTCATTTAATAATTCAGATATTCCACCCACATTTGTCGCAATAACAGAAATTCCAGAAGCTAAACTTTCTAAAATTACACATGGCTGATTTTCATAATCACTGAAAAGTAAAAAACAATTCGCAGCTTTCATTTTGTCTGAAACTTGTTCTAAACTAAGCATCCCGAAAGTTTTAATATAACTTTCTGCATTATTCAGGTGAATCATTTTTTGTAAAGGTTTCAAATCGCCATCACCACCTATTTGCAATTCAAAATAGGGATTTATTTGATGTAAATCTATCGCTGCTTTGATGATTTTTTCAGGATTTTTTAGCGAAATAAGATTCGAAATATGTAAAAAAGTAAACTTTTCTGACTTTTCAAATTTTGGCGAAAACAAATCTGTATCTACCACATTTCCTACCACTTTCATAGGAGTATTAATTCCTAATTTTTGCAAACCAGAAATTAAATTTTCGGTAACAGGAAGAATGAAAGATGCTTTTTCTGCGATTTTTTTTACTAAAAAACGAGCAGTTTTTGAAATTTTATGATGATTTTGCTCTTGAAAAACCGACCAATGCTCTGAAATCACAAAAGGAATTCCATATTTTCTTTTTAGGGAAACTGCAAAAAGCATATTGTTATGAAGAACATTTCCGTGAACCAAATCTGGTTTTTGCATTTTTTTGAAACCCAATTGATAAGCTCTCATTCTTCTCAAAAAATTCTGCAAAGGATTTTTGGAATTTTTGTAATAAACAATCAGCGTTCTGATTCCATTGATCATTTCATCATCAAAAACGAATTTCTCCTTTTGGTTAAAATCGCCAATTGCATGAAGAACTTCCACGTCATGAAACAATGAAACAGCTTCTGCATGACGCTGCACAAAGTTTCCATTCGTAGGTTCAAGTTTATTAGGAAACCAAGACGAAATGAAGAGAATTTTATGTCGTGTATGAATGCTCAAACAGATAGTTTTATACAAATTTAAAGAAAACTTTCTAGGAAATAGATTTTGACTAAAGTCAAATTGAAGTTTGAAATAAAAAAGTCGGACTAAAGTCCGACTCTATTGAATTTTATTTGATAAAACCAGCCCAACTTCGCTTGAAAGGAAGTAAAAAATCTGACAAATAATTTACATAAGTATCTTTGGAAAAATCAAAAACCTCCACTTCATCAGAAATTTCACCGTTTCTTACTGCGCTTCTGAAATCAGTAAGTTTCATTGTTTTTATTTCACCATTTTCTTTGTAACAAGCCTTCATTCTATCAAAAATCCCCAATTGATAAGTAGCTTCTATTTCTCTCATTACACCATTAAGAGAATCCATAGAACAGCCAGAAGCTTGCACTTTTTCTTCATCTACTGTAATGATAATAAATTGTTTGTGGTCTATTTTAAATGAAGATGTTAATCCTTTTCCGTGAGCGTTCCAAGTTGGGAGAAAATCATATAGTTTCTCTGTAATTTCTTTTACTTCTTTAGCCGTTAAAGCTCTTGAAGCGGGATAAATAATGACCTTAAAATCATTAGTTTCTACTATGGTTGATTCTTCTATTTTCATAATTTTTAGATAAGAAAAATAATTAAGATTTATTTTTGTTTTTCAGATTTACTAAGCTTGAAACACCAAGAATTATTAACATAATACTAGAAATGTTTCTAAAGATTCTAGATTTTTCAAAATTAAACCCAGAATCATAAAAATCAATTCCAAGTAAAAGAACACTCGCAAAAATTAAAAAATATGCAATTTGCTTTGTCATCTTCAAAACTATAAATCCTCAGCTTCCGCAATCAGTTCTACAATATCTTTTACAGAAACTTCTTCATTTTTGTTGAAATGTTTTACACCATCAGTCATCATTGTATTACAGAAAGGGCAACCAGTTGCTACAACATTTGGTTGCAAAGCCAAAGCTTCTTCTGTTCTTTCGATATTGATGTCTTTATTGCCTTTTTCTGGTTCTTTAAACATTTGTGCACCTCCTGCTCCACAACATAAACCATTAGTTTTGCAACGTTTCATTTCTACCAATTCTGCGTCTAATTTTTCTAACAAAATTCTTGGCGCTTCATATTCATCATTGGCTCTACCAAGATAACAAGGATCGTGGAACGTTATTTTTTTTCCTTTGAAATTTCCGCCCTCAATTTTCAATCTTCCCTGTTGCATCAATTGTTGAAGCAATTGAGTGTGATGCATTACTTCGTAATTACCACCTAAACTTGGATATTCGTTTTTCAAAGTATTGAAGCAGTGTGGACAAGCCGTCACGATTTTCTTTACTTCGTAAGCATTTAGAATTTCGATGTTAGTTAATGCCATCATTTGGAATACAAATTCGTTACCAGCACGTTTTGCAGGATCTCCAGTACAAGATTCTTCTTGCCCAAGAACAGCAAATTCTACCCCAACTTTATTCAAGATTTTAGCAAATGCTTTGGTGATTTTTTTAGCTCTATCATCAAAACTTCCTGCGCAACCTACCCAAAAAAGAACTTCTGGAGATTTTCCTTCGGCAGCGTATTCTGCCATTGTTTTTATATGTAAATCCATCTTTATTATAAAATGTATGATGTATTATTGTAAAATAAATTTAAAAATTTCAACAAAGTATACTTACTTTTTATTTGAACAATTCAAACAAAATTTAACTTTCGTTTGCCCAATTTAATCGATCTGCTTGGTTGTATTGCCATGGCGCAGCATTGTTTTCAATATTCGTCATCATCATATTGAGCTCTTGTGGTGCTGCAGATTGCTCCATTACCAAGAATCTACGCATTTCGAAGATAATAGAAAGCGGATCAATCAAAACAGGACAAGCTTCTACACAAGCATTACAACTGGTACAAGCCCATAATTCTTCTTTGGTGATATAATCGTTCAAGAGTTTTTTGCCGTCATCTACAAATTTTCCGTTTTTGTTGATGTTTTTGCCTACTTCTTCTATTCTGTCTCTGGTTGACATCATTATTTTACGTGGAGAAAGTTTTTTACCCGTAATATTTGCAGGACATTCCGCAGTACATCTCCCACATTCTGTACAAGAATATGCGTTGAGCAACTGTACCTGATTCAAATCAAATATATCTTCTGCCCCAAATTTAGCAGGCGCTTCTGCGCTTTCTGGTTGTGCTGCATAAGGATCTGCATTGGGATCCATCATTAATTTAATTTCTTGCGTTACAGAATTTAAATTATTGAATTTTCCTTTTTTCTCCAAATTGGCATACCAAGTATTTGGAAAAGCGAAAATAATATGCAAATGCTTAGAATAATAAAGATAATTCATAAAGAATAAAATCCCTACAAAATGAAACCACCAAGCTCCTTTTTCTATAAAATGAAGAAATCCTTCTCCAAAACCTAAAGATTCATAAATTGGAGCTATTAAATTTGATGAAATCGGGAAACTTCCATGAGCTGTCAATGCGCCTTTCTGCTGAAGCAACCAATCTGCTGCATTCATTTTGAAGAAAGCCATCATTAAGCAGAATTCTATCACCAAAATCCAATTCGCATCATTTTTTGGCCACCCTTTTAGGTCGATAGAAGATAATCTAGGAATTTTAAGACCATTTCTTCTGATGAAGAATGCTACTACAGCAATCACTACTAACGCAGCTAAAACTTCTAATGTAGCAGTGAAAATTCCATAAAGTGTATCTCCAAAAATTGAAGCTAAGAAACGGTGTGTTCCGAAAATTCCATCTACAATGATTTCAATTAATTCAATGTTGATAATCACGAAACCTACGTAAACAATCATGTGCAAGAATGCTGCAACTGGGCGTTTTTTCATTTTGCTTTGCCCGAGAGCAACAGTTGCCATTGTTTTCCATCTTTCTGAAGGGTTATCAGAACGATTGATTTCTCTTCCTAGTTTTATATTTCGGTAAATTTCTTTTAAACTTTTAAAAAACAGACCGAAACCAGCAATCAGTAAAACAAGGAATAAAATATTGTCTAAATATTGCATAGTTATTTTTTTCTCTTTTTCAAAAATACGTTAATTATTTCTTACCAAAAACAGAAATATTTATGTATCGCTTAGGATTTTCTTTAAGGTCTAAAATTAGACTATTAAGGTTTTGAGAGGTCTTATTGAGATTATTGTATAATTCCTCATCTTTAGCTAGTTTACCAAGGCTTCCTTCTCCATTATTAATCCCAGAAATCACTTGATTGAGTTTATTAGAAACTTCTGAAAGTCTTTCTACTGTTTGATTGAGCTGTTTCGTATCAATACTTTCTGCAACTTTTCCATATTTCTCAACAGCAGCATTGGCAGAAATCATAGTTTTATTAGCATTATCAAGTACATTCTCTACTCTACCTTGACTTGAAGCCAATAATCTATTGGTTTGGTCAGAAGTATTTTTGAAAGAAGCAACCGTTTGGTTAAGGTTTGCTAAAAGTATTTTAATTTCTCTTCTGTTTTGTTCGTCTACGATTTTATTAGTCGCCGCAACTGTAGAATCTAATTTCATAAGAACGCTTTGTACTTGGTCTTTTACAGGACCAACCTGCGAAGATAAACTTGCCATCAAAGAAGATTGGAAAGTTCCTCTTAAAGTATCTCCATCTTTAGCAAAAGGTGCTTTATCATAAACCAAATGAATTCTTGCTTGTTTACCAGACATAATACCCGGTTCAAAGATTTCTACAGTAGAATTTTTAGAAAAATTAAAACCTTTATCTACTAAAACTTTAACCACAAAATAAATGGTTCCGTCTCTAGCAGTTTGCGGAAGGATTTTATCTACCTGTCCTACTTTTAAACCGTTAATAGAAACTGGATTAGACTGTTCTAAACCGTCTACATTGTCAAATTTTGCGTAGTAAATATTATCTGATGTAAAGAAACTTTTCCCCTTCATAAACTGGAAAAGAATAACGAATCCTACAATAGCTAAAAGTGCTATTAAACCTGCTTTTATTTCTTTAGTGTATTTCACAATTTTATGAATTTTTTATCCGCAAATATACTACTTTTTGAAGTAATGGTAGTTTCAATATTTCTGCATAATGTTATAAAAAAAGCGACTTTTTCTAGAAAAAGTCGCTTTTAAATATTTTTGAGAAGAATTATTGAGCTTGAGAAGTTTTATCCCATACTTCAATTCTGTAATCTTCTATCTTAGCATTATCTTGTAAGCTCTTCATTAATGATTGGCTAAACATTTGGGCACCTTGCTGTTGCATTGCTTGCATGATTTGTTTAGCATCTCCTGGTTGTTTGTTTAGCGTAACCGCTTTTTGAGTTACTACAAATACTCCAGTTGCACCTTCTACTGGTTTAGAGATTTTACCTTTTTTAACACCAAATGCAGCTCCAGCAACTTTAGCTTCCATAGCACCTCCTACAAATGGAGAGAATAAACTTACTTGCGAAGATTGTTTAGTGGTTCCAAATAATTTTGCGATAGCATCTAAATTTGTTGCTTTACTAGCAGTGATTTTTTCGCTAATTTTTTTCGCTAATAATTGATTTCTTACAATTGGTTCTACTTGTTCTCTTACAGATTCTGGATCTGCAATTCCCGCTTCTTGTTTACCGTTTAAGTACACTACGATGTAGTCACCATTACCAGTAGTAAAGATATTGGTTTCTCCTTTTTCTCTTTCTTTATTGAAAGCCCAAGCTAAAATTTCTTCATCTTTATCCGTACCTAATCCTTGGATTTGACCTTGGAATCTTTTTACAGATTTTGGATTTTGGAAATTGAAATTTTTCTTTTTCGCTCCGTTTGCAAAATCATTGAAAGATTTTCCTTGAACTGATTGAATGAAAGTATTTGCTTCTGTATATACTTTGTTTTCTGTTTCTTTAGAAGCTCTGATGTCTTTTGCTAAGTTTGCAATTTTGTAAACTGGCATTTTATTTTCGTTAACAATTACATGATAACCAAAATCAGTTTCTACTACACCTACAGCTCCTTTTGCATTTCCTTTAACCCAATCTCCGAAAGGTTTAGCATAATTATTATCATTATCTAAAATCCAACTTAACATACCTCCTCTTTGCGCAGCACCTGGCTCATCAGACATTTGTACATATTCGTTGAATTTCAATGGATCAGCTTTTACTAATGCACCAATGCTGTCTGCTAATTTCTTAGCTTCTTCTTTGGTTCTAGTTTGCTTTTCATCTGCTCTCATTGCACCTTTGTATGCAAACAAAATGTGTTTAGGCATTGTAGCGCTGCTCTTTCCTACTAATTTGGTCACATAATATTTGTCACCAGATTTATAAGGTCCAAAAAATTGTCCTACAGAAGCTCCTTTTACAAAAGCTTGCGCTTCTTGAGGAATTTCTTGGTCAGAAACAAATGAATATTTAATTTGTGCTTCAGAGTTTAATTCTACGAACATAGAATCGTTCGGAGTATTTTTGAAACTTTCTAAGCCATTACCATTATCTACACCTTCGTTGTAAAGTTTGTTAATTTCTTTAAGCGCTAAAGCATCATCTGCTGCACTTGGCTTTGCTGGAAAATATACAATTCCTAAGTTTCTAGCAGCTTCAGATTTAAACATCACAGGATGTTTTTTGATATAATTTGCTAAATCTTCAGTAGTTACTTTTACTGGATTTTTAGCAGCAAAAGCAGCATAATCTACTTTCACGAAGTCTATATCAGCAACTTCGTCTCTTTGCTTCATTAATTCAGCAGCTTCTTTTTTGTTAGCTGTAATTCCTGTAGTAACGTTTGCAAAAAGCTGTCTTGCCATCATTCTGTATTGTATAGCCTTTTTAGCTTTTAACCATTCGTTATATTGGTTTACGTCTCCACTATTTTTAAGTTCTTCGATTTGCTTTTTAATTTCAGCAACTTTGAAGTTTCCTTTTTCGTCAAAATTCTGTGGATTCTGTTCTTTAGAAAACATTGGGTCAAATTGTAATTGATTCCAGAAAATTTCATCTGTAATTTTTAACCCCATTTTATCAAACTGTTGTTCGATTAATTTAGACTGTACCAAAATTTGCCAAGCCTGTTCTTCTAAGCCTTGCTGTGGTTGCCCTTGAGATTGTTGTTGTAACAAACTTAATTGGTCATTAAATTCATCACGAGTGATTTCTACACCATTTACCTTTCCGAGAATATTTGGATTTTTACCAAACATTTTTTCAAAACTATCAGGATTTACTAGAAAGGCAAGTAAGCCTATAGCAACCATTCCTAATAATAGCCAAGGTCTCTTTCTTATTGAAGCTGTAATTGACATTTTATATATAAGTATTTAAAATCAGTGTGCGAAAATACATAATTTTAAGATAATAGAGAAATTTTATCACTCATTTTCATTCGTTTATATTTATTTTTTTAAAGGATTTTACAGAAGTCTATTTAGTAAATATTTCATAATCGACCACCACTTTGAAAATCAGTTCAGTTTTCTAGAATAAAAAAAGGAAAATTTGTCCATAAAAACTCTTGGCATAGCTATTGCGAATATTACAGTACTCTTTATTTTAGGCAAGAAAATTTCGAATCTTGTCTTGGTAATTGATTTATATACTTTAAAAATGACAAATTGTCATTCTAATTTTTAGATTATGATTGAAATAGAAGATATCGCTTTTGAAAATTTTTTAGACGAAAATTTTAGTATCGTGGCAAACGAAGAAAAACAAACCAAAGAAGAAAAAGCGCAAGAGATTTTTCCGATTCTACCTGTTAGAAATATGGTGATGTTTCCGAAAGTGGTTATCCCAATCACTGCGGGAAGAGAAAAGTCTATCAAATTATTAGAAGAAGCACAAAAAAATGGTCAACTGATAGGAATTTTGAGCCAAAAACTCTCTCAACAAGAAAATCCCACCGAAAAAGACCTTTACCAAATAGGAACTATTGCAAAAATCATTAAAATCATCAAACTTCCTGATGGTAATATTTCTGCAATCACGAGAGGAGTTCAGCGTTTCAAAGTGAAAAACTTTATTGAAACCGAACCTTATTTCACCGCAGAAATAGAAAAATTAAAAGATTCTTCTACCAAAAAGAAAGAAGAATATGAAGCTTTGATAGACAATATCAAGGATTTAGCAATTAAAATCATAGAAATAGACCCTAATATTCCTGGCGCAGCTAATTTTGCCATCAGAAATATTGAAGGACAAGAAGATTTACTAAATTTTATCTGCGTAAATGCGAATTTTTCTTCGGAAAACAAACAAAAACTTCTGGAAGAAAAATCATTGATGAAACGTGCAGAATTATGTTACGAACTGATGCATGATGATTTCAGAAGATTAGAATTGAAAAATCAAATTCATCAAAAAACTTCTCGCGATTTAGACAAACAACAGAGAGAATATTTCCTGAGCCAACAAATTAAAACCATTCAGGAAGAATTAGGTGGTGGAACCGAGACCGATGTAGATGAACTGAAGAAAAAAGCAGAAAAAATTTCTTGGAAACCAGAAATTCAGGAACATTTCGAGAAAGAACTGAAAAGACTTCAGCGCCATAATCCTAATTCGCCAGATTACAACGTACAGAGAAATTATCTAGATTTCTTCACAGATTTGCCTTGGAATTCTTATTCTAAAGACATTTTTGACATTCCAAAAGCTGAAAAAATCTTAAATAAAGACCATTTCGGTTTAGAAGACATCAAAAAAAGAATTTTAGAACACATGGCAGTTCTGAAATTGAAAAACGACATGAAATCTCCGATTTTGTGTTTAGTTGGTCCTCCTGGAGTTGGTAAAACTTCCCTCGGAAAATCTATTGCAGACGCTCTTGGTAGAAAATATGTAAGAATGAGTTTGGGCGGTCTCCATGACGAATCAGAAATCCGTGGACACAGAAAAACTTACATCGGTGCAATGGCGGGAAGATTATTACAAGCCATCAAAAAAGCGGGAACATCTAATCCAGTTATCGTTTTAGATGAAATAGATAAACTTGGGCAAGGAATGCATGGCGACCCTAGTTCTGCACTTTTAGAAGTTCTTGACCCTGAACAAAACCACAGTTTTTATGATAATTTCTTAGAAATTGGGTATGATTTGTCAAAAGTAATGTTCATTGCTACTGCCAATTCGCTTTCTAGCATTCAAACGCCATTGTTAGACAGAATGGAAATCATCCAACTTTCGGGTTATACCATTGAAGAAAAAGTAGAAATCGCAAAACGCCATTTGATTAAAAAACAAATGGAAGAAACTGGCCTACAAAAAGACGCTTATAAATTAGGAAATAAAGAAATTGCACACGTAATAGAAGCTTTCACCAGAGAAAGTGGCGTAAGAAATTTAGAAAAACAAATCGCCAAAATTTCGCGTTGGGTTGCGCTTCAAATTACGATGAATAAAGAATACGACCCGAAAATTTCCATTCAGAAAATTGATGAAATCTTAGGTGTTCCGATGTCTAAAAACTTCTCAGAAATGATGGATGTCCCAGGTGTAGTTACAGGCTTAGCTTGGACTTCGGTTGGTGGCGATATCTTATTCATAGAGAGCATTTTAAGCAAAGGAAAAGGTAATCTTACCATGACTGGAAATCTAGGAAATGTCATGAAAGAATCTGCAACCATTTCGCTAGAATACATCAAAGCAAAACACGAAAGTTTAGGCATTTCTTTAGAAGATATCGAAAATAAAAATATTCACGTTCACGTTCCAGAAGGTGCCACTCCGAAAGATGGACCAAGTGCAGGAATTGCGATGCTAACCAGTATGGTTTCCAGCTATTTAAACAAAAAAGTAAAACCACATTTGGCAATGACTGGGGAAATTACTTTAAGAGGAAAAGTGCTTCCAGTTGGTGGAATTAAAGAAAAACTTTTGGCTGCAGTAAGAGCAGAAATTAAAGAAGTGATTCTGTGTGAAGAAAACCGAAAAGATGTTTTGGAAATCAACCAAAACTATCTTAAAAACCTAAAAGTTCATTACGTAAAAACCATGAAAGAAGTAGTGGAATTAGCGATTGAGAAATAATTTTACAAATCCATATTAAATTGAGGACAAGACGCAAATTTGCGTCTTGTCTTTTTTTTACAAATTTCTGAAATACTGCAAATTACATTGCAAACTAAGTTTACAAAAACAAAAAACCGCTTTTACAAACTTTACAAGAATCTTGTGCTCAACTTTGAGGAAGTCTAACCACAAAAACCTTAAACAATGAACACAAAATTTCAAAAACTAGTTTTCGCAACCTTTATTTTAGCGGGATTATTTTCTTGTCAAAAATCTGAAAGTGTAGATTCCGAATACGAAAGCGCTGCCATGACCGCAGATTCTACTACTATTCAAAGAGATGAAGTTTCTTACGCTGCTTCTCAACAAATTCCAGACAAAAAATTTGTAAAAACCGCAGAAGTCAGCATGGAAGTAAAAGATGTTTACGAAGCTACAGTTCACATAGAAAATGCACTGAAAAATTTGGGAGGATTCGTTACCAAAAGTGAATTGCAAAGCCAAATTATCGAAGAAGAAACCTACAATACTTCTGACCAAAATGCGGTTTTACTCAGAAAATTCAATTCTTACAATAAGATGCAAGTAAGAGTTCCTTCGGAAAAATTAGGTGCGTTTCTCACTTCTGTAAATGACCGAAAACTTTTCTTGAACACCAGAATTATTTCGGCTGAAGATGTAACCAACAATGCTAAAATTGCAGAACTTGAATTGAAAAAAATCAATAAAACGGGCGAAGTGATTTCTCAAATGAAAAACAATGAAAAGAAAGCAAACCTCACCGAAGAAAACGAAGAGAAAAACAATACCCAACAAATTGAAAATCTAAACCTTGCAGATAATATAAAGTACAGTACTGTAGATATTTACATTAAAGAACCAAAAGTAAGAATCGCCGAAATTGCCATTACCAACACCCAATTTTACGACAATAAATACCAAGTCAATTTCTTCTACGAAGCGAAATCTTCTCTACTTAACGGATTTTATTTCGTGCAAAAATTTTTCGTTTTCTTACTGAATTTTTGGCCTTTATTTTTAGGAATTCTAATTGTAATTTATTATGTAAAGTATAACCTTACGACTATTATCTTCCCGAAAAAAATTTCAAAATCTGAGAATGTCGAAAAGTGATGAACTTCATACTTTGTTACAAAAACTTAAAGCCCTGAAATTTTTCAGGGCTTTTACTGTGGCTTTATAATTTTATGTTTCTGTAATTCTGAAAAAATTATTTGAGTATATGTCTCAGAGGAAACATAAGGGTTTCTAAGGAAAGCTTTCCAAATTTCGTCTTCACTTTCCACTTCTTTGATCACAATAAATATATCATTCACAGACTTAAATTCCATGATGTATTTAGGATTAAAAATACTTAATTTTTGACGTAAAATCTCATCACCATTCACCATGTTTTTATTATAAATAAAAGCTGTCGCGTCTATTCCTCTTTTTTTAAATTCTGCGGTAAGATGATTTGTTAAATTTTTATAATAATTGGCTTGATCACTCACGCCCCAAATATTCACAATAATAAACACATCATTAAAATTCTCATTATTAAAATTAGGATCAGAAGAGACATCTACTAAAACATTTTTTGTGGAGCAAGATGTTATAATCAAAAGAAGAAAGAAAAAGTATAGTTTTCTCATTTTATAGGTTATTTAATTTTATTAATAATTTTTTCTTTTTCGAGTTTCACCATTAAATTTTTCGAAAACTTTCTTGGTCCATCAAAAGCTGAACCTAATACATAATCCTCCCATACCTCTTTTTTCTTTTCAGTATCAAATAATGATAGAGAATAAGTTTTTCCGTTTCCTTTCGTAATAGCAGTAAGCGAAATAGTAAGAATATACTTAGGATTTACCATTTCTATTTTTGTTCTCAACTTTTTTTCAGCATTTAGAACTCTTTCATTATAAAAATATCCTGCATTTTTGATATTTCTATTATTGAATTCATTTTCTACGGATTTCATGTAATCTTCTCCATTCTTATAATAATCGAAGTTTTCGCCAATAAAAAAGACATTATCCATTTTATTATTGACATCCCAAACCAATTTTTCTGTTTTTGGTGCTACCAAACAACTTAAACTCATGAATGTAGTAGCTAAAAGTAGTAATATTTTCTTCATGTTATTAATTTCCTCAAAGATAACAAAATTCATAAAATCTTAAAGCCCTGAAATTTTTCGGGGCTTTTATTTTTGCGTAAATTTGCACGGACTTTGTCCTTTTTATGAAGATGAATAAAACTGTTAATTTTAGTTGTTAAACCTTAAACCAAAAGAATTATGTTACCAAAAATAAATCCAGAAAACACACAAGCTTGGAAATCACTCAACGAACATTTTGCACAAAATGATTTTGACCTAAGAACACTTTTTCAAGAAAACACTGAACGTTTCCAACAGTTTTCAGTAAAAAAAGAAAATTATATTTTTGATTTTTCTAAAAATTTAATTGACCAAAAAGCATTTGATTTATTGCTTCAATTGGCAGAAGAAACACAATTGAAAGCTGCTATTAATGCTATGTTTTCTGGCGAAAAAATAAATGAAACCGAAAAAAGAGCGGTACTTCACACTGCTTTAAGAGATTTTTCTGACAAAGAAATCCTTGTAGACGGCGAAAACATAAAACCAGGAATCAAAAAAGTTCTTGACCACATGAAAGCTTTCTCTGAAAAAGTAATTTCTGGAGCGCACAAAGGTTTCAGCGGAAAAGAAATTACTGATGTGGTAAACATTGGAATTGGTGGTTCAGATTTAGGACCTGTTATGGTGGTTTCGGCGCTTAAACACTTCAAAACCAGATTAAATGTACATTTCGTTTCAAACGTAGACGGAAATCACATGGCAGAAGTAGTGAAAAACTTAAATCCTGAGACTACACTTTTCATCGTAGCTTCTAAAACGTTTACCACTCAAGAAACCATGACCAATGCAAATTCTGCAAAATCTTGGTTCTTAAAAGCTGGAAAAGAAGAAGACGTAGCAAAACATTTTGTAGCTTTATCTACTAATATCGGCGCCGTTAAAGCGTTCGGAATTGCAGAAGAAAATATTTTCGAGTTCTGGGATTGGGTTGGCGGAAGATATTCACTTTGGAGCGCTATTGGTTTAAGCATCGTTTTAGCAGTGGGTTATGAAAATTTTGAAAATTTATTGAAAGGAGCTTATGAAACCGATGTACATTTCCAAACGGCAGATTTCAAAGAAAACATTCCTGTTTTAATGGGACTTTTGGGAATTTGGTACAGAAATTTCTTTGATGCAAGTTCTTATGCTATTTTACCGTACTCTCAATATTTAGATAGATTTGCAGCGTATCTTCAACAAGGAGATATGGAATCTAACGGAAAATCAGTAGACAGAAATGGGGAATATGTAACTTATCAAACTGGCCCAATTATTTGGGGAGAACCAGGAACGAATGGTCAACATGCTTTCTATCAATTGATTCACCAAGGAACAGAACTCATTCCTGCAGATTTTATCGCTTATGTAAAATCTTGTAACGAAGTTTCTGATCATCAAGAAAAATTATTAGCGAACTTTTTCGCTCAAACTGAGGCACTTGCATTCGGAAAAAGCGAAGACGAAGCAAGAGCAGAATTGGTAAAAGAAGGAAAATCTGAAGAAGAAATTGAAAAATTAGTAAAATTCAAAACCTTCATGGGAAATACACCTACTAATTCATTCTTTATCAATGAACTAACTCCATTTTCACTAGGACAACTCATCGCACTTTATGAACACAAAATCTTCGTACAAGGTGTGATTTGGAACGTGTTTAGTTTTGACCAATTTGGTGTAGAATTAGGAAAAGTGTTAGCAGGAAAAATTTTACCAGAACTTACTGATAATGAGAAAGTAAACTCACATGACTCTTCTACGAATGGTTTAATAAACTATTTCAAAGAAAATAAGTAAATTTGAAATAAATCTAAAAAGTAAAATAAAAAAGAAAAAACATGGCACAAATTCTCGACGGTCTAAAAGTTTCTAAAGAAATAAAGGCTGAAATTAAAGCAGACGTAGAAAAAATTATTGCAAGCGGCAAAAGAGCTCCTCATCTCGCAGCAATTTTAGTAGGAAACAACGGCGCGAGCGAAACTTACGTTGCCAGCAAAATAAAAGATTGTAAAGAAGTAGGATTTACTTCATCGCTTTACAGATTTTCGAGCACCGCTTCTGAAGCAGAAGTTTTAGAAAAAATTGCAGAACTCAACGTAGACCCAGAAGTTGACGGATTCATCGTTCAGTTGCCTTTACCAAAACAGATGGATCAAGAAAAAGTAATCATGGCGATTAATTCTCATAAAGATGTAGATGGTTTTCACCCTGAAAATTTTGGAAGAATGGCACTCGAAATGAGTACATTTTTACCAGCTACACCTTTCGGAATTCTCACATTATTAGAACGTTACAACATCGAAACCAAAGGTAAAAACTGTGTCATTATCGGTAGAAGTAAAATCGTAGGAAGACCGATGTCTATCTTAATGGGAAGAAAAGATTTCCCAGGAAATGCTACAGTTACGGTAACGCACTCTTACACTCCACACATTGAAGAATTTACCAAAAATGCAGACATTGTGATTACTGCATTAGGAGATCCAGAATTTTTAAAAGAAGATATGATTAAAGATGGTGTAGTGATTGTAGACGTAGGAATTACCCGAGTAGAAGATGCTAATGCGCCAAAAGGTTATAGAATTGTTGGAGATGTAGATTTCGAAAGCTGTGAGAAAAAAGCAAGTTGGATTACCCCAGTTCCAGGAGGAGTTGGACCTATGACGAGAGCGATGTTATTAAAAAATACTATTTTAGCATACAAACACACGATTTATAAAGATTAAGAATTGGATTTAACAAAAGAAATATTATTGAAAGAAGGAAAAATGCTCCCAGTGATGGAGCATTTTTATACTTTACAAGGAGAAGGTCACCACACCGGAAAAGCCGCATATTTTATAAGATTGGGAGGTTGTGATGTAGGTTGTCATTGGTGTGATGTGAAGGAAAGTTGGGACCCAGATTTACATCCTTTGATGGATACCGTAGAAATTGCAGAAATTGCAGCAAGTTATTGTAAAACCATTGTTCTAACAGGTGGAGAACCACTGATGTGGAATTTAGAAATTTTAACCAAAAGATTAAAAGAATTGGGTTGCCAAATTCACATCGAAACTTCTGGAGCTTATGAAATGAGCGGAACACTTGATTGGATTACGCTTTCTCCTAAGAAAACAGGCTTACCAAAAGAAGAAATTTACAAAGTAGCTAATGAACTGAAAATCATAGTATTTAACAACCATGACCTCTTCTTCGCTGAAGAACAAGCTGCTAAAGTTTCAGAAAATTGTAAACTGTATCTACAAAGTGAATGGAGCAAAAGAAACGAAATGTATCCAAAGATTACAGATTTTATTTTGGCAAATCCTAAATGGCAAGCTTCTGTACAAACACATAAATATCTTAATATTCCATAAAATTTAGCAACTTTGTAAGGACTTTACTTTCTAAAACATGCAGAAATTAAGATACTCTAGATATTTTAAAAGCGCTATTATCATCCTCGATATTTTAATCGTGGCTGCTGTTTTTGTGTTCTTTTTTCTGATGAAACATGAATATGTTTTAGAAAAAGCTAGAACAGAAGAAAACGTTTTGTCACTTCTGCTATTAAGTCTTTTTTGGATTCTTTTAAGTGGAAGAACAAAATTATATTCTATTCCCAGAAACCTTACGTACACACTTTATGTAGAGCGTATTGTTACTCATATTTTTATCTTTTTATTAGGAATTGTACTCTTAGCTAGAGTCAGTAATAATGAATTTTTGAAGTATGAAAGATTCTGGATTACGTTTACGCTTTTCATTATTTTATTTTTGGTTAAGTCATTCATTTTCTTTACCTTAAAGTACATTAGAGCACAAGGTGGAAACTACAGAAATGTAATGTTTATCGCAGAAAATTCATCCTCTGAAATTTTAAAAGATATTGTTACCCAACGTAAAGATTATGGTTATAGAGTTTATGAATTTCCCAATGAAGAAATTAACATTTCGGAGCTTCAAAATTTTTGGAGAGAAAAAGAAATCCACACCGTTTTTATTCCTACTCAAAATCATTTAAGCAAAAAACTACTTGAAGAGATCAATAGAGAAGCTGAAAATGATAAGATAAAAATTTCATTAATACCAAGTGCTATTCAAAATGAGTTTTTCCAATATGACTTGGGATACATAGAAACTCAACCGATTTTAACGCCTTCGAAATTTCCTTTGCATTATTATAGTAATGCGATTATCAAGAGAAGTTTTGATATTTTATTCTCGCTTTTGGTTTTAATTTTTATTGCGACTTGGCTATTTCCTATCATTGCTTTATTAATCAAATTAGACAGTAAAGGCAGTGTATTCTTTAAACAAAAAAGATATGGATTTCATGATGAAGTTTTTGAATGTCTCAAATTCAGAACCATGATTGAAAATGAAGAATCTGCAACCAAGACTACCTCACAAAATGACAGCAGAATAACAAAAATTGGTAGATTTTTAAGAAAAACCAGTTTAGACGAAATGCCTCAATTCATTAATGTTTTAAGAGGAGATATGTCTGTAGTAGGACCTAGACCTCATATGTTATTAATTGATGAATTTTACAAGGCAAAAATTGGTAGATATTCGGTGAGAAGCTTGGTAAAACCTGGCATTACAGGACTTGCACAAGTAAGCGGTTTGCGTGGTGACACTGGCGAAATGGAAATAGAAATGAAAAAGAGAATTTTGGCAGATTCATTCTATGTAAAAAATTGGAGCCTTACTCTAGATATTGTTATCATCCTGAAAACCATATTATTAGTAATAAAAGGCGACCAAAAAGCCATTTAGAACAATAAATTGAAATTCTATAAAATTATTAAACCTAAAAAATGTAACTTCGCACGGTTATGTTAAAACTTTTAAGCTCAATAGGACAATACTTTTTACTTCTAGGAAAAGTAATTCAAAAACCTCAAAAAAGGCAAGTTTTTTTTAAACTTCTCATGAGAGAAATTAATGACTTGGGAGTAAATTCTTTTGGACTCACTTTATTTACCTCTATATTTGTGGGAGCGGTTATTGCAATACAGATGTATAATAACTTTAGAAATGCTACCATTCCTATTCCCTCACCTTTTATTGGTTATGCAACCAAGGTTGTACTCATTCTAGAGTTTGCGCCTACTATTATTTCTGTAATTTTAGCCGGAAAAGTAGGTTCTTACATCACTTCGAGTATTGGAACCATGAGAGTTACAGAGCAAATTGACGCTTTAGACATTATGGGAGTAAATTCTGCAAATTTCTTGATTTTACCTAAAATTTTAGCAAGTGTAATTTTCAATCCATTGCTAATTGCAATAAGTATGGTTTTCGGAATATGGGGAGGCCATCTTGCAGGTATTGCCACAGGAAATTGGTCTAGAGCTGATTATATTGCAGGAATTCAAATGTATATGCCACAATTTTATATTTGGTATGCATTTTTAAAAACAGCTGTTTTTGCATTCCTTATTGCAACTATTCCAGCATTTTTTGGATATAGAGTAAAAGGAGGCTCACTAGAAGTAGGTAGAGCAAGTACACAAGCTGTAGTTTGGACGATAGTTGCCATCATCATTGCCAACTTAATATTAACTCAAATGTTCCTAAGCTAATGATAGAAGTAAAAGATTTAAGAAAAAGTTTTGATGGTGTAGAAGTTTTGAAAGGAATTACCACCACTTTCGAAACCGGAAAAGTAAACTTAGTGATAGGACAGTCTGGTTCAGGAAAAACGGTCTTCCTAAAAAGTTTACTGAATGTTTTTGAACCAACCAGCGGACATATTTTGTTCGACGGAAGAGATATTGTAGGCATGTCTCGTCAAGAAAAAGAAGCATTGAGAGCAGAAATAGGAACCGTATTTCAAGGAAGCGCACTTTTTGATTCCATGACGGTTCAAGACAATATTATGTTTCCTCTAGATATGTTTACCAACCTTACTTTTACTGAAAAGAAAAAACGAGTGAAAGAAGTAATTGGTAGAGTTCACTTAGAAAATGCAGAAAAAAAATTTCCATCTGAGATTTCAGGAGGAATGCAAAAAAGAGTAGCGATTGCGAGAGCAATTGTTAATAACCCAAGATATTTGTTTTGTGACGAGCCTAATTCTGGGTTAGACCCTTTTACAGCAAACGTTATAGATGATTTAATTGCAGAAATCACCGAAGAATATAATACCACTACGATTATAAATTCTCACGATATGAATTCTGTAATGACAATTGGCGAGAAAATTGTATACTTGAGAAAAGGAATTAAAGAATGGGAAGGAACAAAAGATATTTTAATCACCTCAGACAATAATTACCTGATAGATTTCGTTTATTCTTCAGAATTATTTAAAGAATTAAGAGAATATCTTATCAAAATCAATAAAACAAGTATAGATAACATTATAACAACAATAGAAAATGAAACAGATCAAGAAAATATTTAGCACATTATTTGTAACGGCATCATTGCTGTCTTTCTCGCAGGTAACTTTCGGAGCGAAAGCAAATATCATCTACCAAACTGGTGATCCTACTTGGGAAAATATAAAAAATGGAACTGTAGATGCATACGAAGACAAAGGAAAGAATAACGTAGGCTATAACGCAGGTATTTCACTAAAAATTGATACACCTCTTGGAATTTTTATTCAACCAGAATTGTATTACACTACTTTTAGTAAAGAATTCACAGTAGATGGAACCAACACTACTTTAAAAGTTAAAAACAACAGAGCAGATTTACCTGTTTTAGTAGGATATAATGTATTAGGAAAAACATTAGGTATTTATGCAGGACCGGTAGCTTCTTACAATCTTTCTACAGATAATCAATATAATGATTTTAAAGAAAATGCTACGAAAGAATTTACTTTAGGCTATCAGTTCGGCGCACAAGTTACTATTTCTAAATTGGTAGTTTCTGCAAGATACGAAGGTGCATTTAGCAATGACCAAAGAGAATTTATCAATACGAATGTATCTTCTAACGAAGTAATTAGATATGACAACAGACCGAGTTTATTGATGTTCGGAGTTGGTTTAAATTTCTAAAAAATTAAAGAAATTCATAAAAACATTAAAAATCTCCGCAGCTTCGCTGCGGAGATTTTTTATTTTATAGATTACTATTTTCAGAATTATTAGGATTTGGATTTACATTTTGTTGAGCTAACTCAGCAGCTTGTCGTTCTATCTCAATTTTTTCTTGCTGTAATCTTTGCCATTCTTTTCTTTTTTGTTCAGCTTTTATAGAAGAGCCTTTACTTACATATCCTACAATTCCTCCTATAATTAAACCAATTCCTACGCCTCCCATTATTCCCATAAAATGAGAAAGTGTAAATTCTTCTACTTCTAAATTGGTGGTCAAATAAAAAAGTAATCCAGAAATGCCTAAAAGAAGAATTCCTATAATTGTTAAATTTTTCATTTTAATGTATTTTTAAAATAAAACCTTCTCAAATTTAAAAAAATTTAAGAAGGTTTTTATTATTATTTTAAATTATTTACATTTTTCCACCGGCTTGTTTATAATATTCAAGCGCTTTGGTCATATGCTTATTTAAGTCTGATCTTCTAGTATCTGGACTTGGGTGAGTTGATAAAAATTCTGGTGGTCTTTGTGAATTGGCAGCTTGAGCTTCCATTCTTTCCCAGAAAGGTAGTGATTGTCTTGGGTCATATCCAGCCATTGCCATGATATATAATCCCATTTGATCTGCCTCTAATTCTTGACTTCTTCCATATTTAAGAAGAGCTACTTGTGCTCCAATTGGATAAGCAACTTTAAAAACTTGTTGTAATTTATCATTCGAAATTACACCACCGGCAATCGCACCACCATATTGTGCAATCATCGCTTGAGAAATTCTTTCATTTCCATGACCTGCAAGAGCGTGAGAAACTTCGTGTCCCATTACTACAGCAATACCCGTTTCGTCTTTACAAACGGGCATAATTCCTGTGTAGAAAGCTACTTTTCCACCAGGCATACACCAAGCGTTTAACTGTTTGTCTTCCAATAAATTAAACTCCCAATTATAACCTTGCAAATCTGCTTCTCTACCAATGCTTTTATAATAATTAGTCGCAGCATTTTTTATTCTAATTCCTACATTTTTTACTCGAGTTGCATCTGTAGTGTTGGTGATGACCTTAGCTTTAGAAAGCGCAGTTTGATATTCTTGCACTCCCATTGCAGAGAGTTGGTCATTTCCCACAATTTGTACCGATTTTCTTCCAGTAATTGGATTTGTAACACAAGCAACTAATGCTAAAGAAACGGCTCCGGTAGCGATAATAGTTTTTATTTTCATTTTTATGTGATTTAATATTTGAAACAAAATTATAACAAATTTTATTCCATAAAAAATTATGTAGAAATTATATAAAAAAGAAATTAAATCCTGATAAGTTTTGCATTAAATTTGTATTGATAATTAATAGTTTAACTCAACACCTATCCTATTATGAAAAAATTAATTTATTTGAGTTTCATTGCAATACTCTCTTTTTTATATTCGTGTTCTTCACAAATTAATATAGACCCCAAAACTTTAGAGGAAATTACAACTTCTAATCAGTTTACTTTTATGGCAGAAAGAGCTAATCCTACCAATTTTGATGTAATCAATATTATGAATTCTATGCCAAATGGTAATTCGGCTAGAATGCTAGATTTAGATTATGGTTATACTGTGGTTTTAAAAGAAAAAGAGCTAGATGTGACTTTACCATACTTTGGTAGAATGTTTAATCCAAGTTATGACACTTCTAAAAACAGTTATCGTTTTACTTCTAAAGATTTTACCCTGAGTAAAATTCTAAACAAAAAAGGAAACTTAGTGTATACCATTTCTCCTAAAGATGTAGACCATGTAAGAGTAATTTACATAGAAGTTTATAAAAACGGTAGTGCCTATATTTCTATAGATTCTAACGACAGACAACCCATCTCTTATAATGGCTACTTGATGAAAAATGAAATTTCTAAGAAATAATTTAAAGTTTTTTATTCAATAAACTTTCTACAAAAATTTTTGCTTCAGAACTTGGATTAGATTTCAATTCTGAAGCATTTTTTTTATGAATTTCGAACTGATTTTCAAGTTCATGGGTAGATTTAGTTGCACTTAAAATATATTGATGAACCCAATATTCAAAACGTTTTTCGGCTTGAATTTTTCTTACTTCTTCTAGCCTTCCTGTTTTTATTTTTAAAGAAATGAAATCACTTATTTTCTCGTAAACCTCATCTAAACCTTCGTTATGAAGAGCGGAACCTAACAAAACAGGCACTTTCCAATCTTTTTCTTTTGGGTGCTGAAACTGCAATGCATGAATCAATTCTGAACGGTGCATTCTGGCCTCTTTTAGATTTTCTTCATGTACTTTATTGATGAAAATAACATCTACCATTTCCATTAAACCTCTTTTGATGCCTTGCAATTCATCACCTGTTCCTACAACTTTTAGCAACAAAATCACATCCGAAATATCCGCAACCAAAACTTCTGATTGACCAACTCCTACCGTTTCTATCAAAATGTAATCATAACCAGCGGCTTCGCAAATAAGCATAGTTTCAAAAGTAGTATTGGCAACTCCGCCTAGAAATCCAGAACTCGGACTAGGGCGAATAAATGCGTTTTCGTCTTTTGCCAATTCTTCCATTCTGGTTTTATCTCCTAGAATAGAACCTTTATTCACCGAAGAACTTGGGTCAATGGCTAAAACCGCCACTTTTTTGCCTTGAGAAATGGCAAATTTTCCAAAACTTTCAATAAATGTAGATTTCCCCGCACCAGGAACTCCAGTAATTCCTATTCTTACAGACTTTCCGGCATAAGGCAGTATTTTTTTCAGCAGGTCTTCAGCCAAAACTCTATGCTCTGGCTTTTTACTTTCGATTAAAGTAATGGCTTTCCCAAGAATTCTTTTGTCTTGGGCTAATATTCCTTGTAAAAGTTCTTCTGTAGAAAATTTCATCTTAACAAAATTAAGAAAGTATTTCAAACTATTTTCTAAAAATTTGAAATTGCTAAAAGAAAATCAAAATAGAATTTCTACACTTTTTTTCTGGTAGAATTTTAGAAAAATGCCATAACGAAAAAGGCTTCAGGAACCTGAAGCTTTAATGAAAAAAAATTTGATTTGATATGAAGAACTTTTACTCTGTCTCTGTAATTTCATTCAAATGACTTCTGCCATACTTTATATCTTCTAGACCTCTCAGTATTACTCTTTTTTGTTCGTCACTTAAATCTTCGTCTTTGTGAAATTTATATACCAAGTATTCTATATACTCCAATAATTCCTCTGCTAAATAATCTGGCAAATCTTTTATCAGATTATTAATTTTTTGTAATGTGGTTAATTCCATTTCAATTGGGTTTTTAGGCTTTTTTTGGTGGTATAAAGGTACGCCAATCCGCTTAACACACCTCATAAAGTGATATGAATGATTTCAGTGATTTTTGTTAGGTTTTTAAATAAAAAAAGAAGCAATATTGCTTCTTAAAATTTAATTAACTTATCCATGAATCTCTTCGACCAATTAAAATCCATTTCCCATTTACTTTTTTATAAATTCCCATAAAACCTCCTCCCCAAAGTGGACCACAAGATGCTGAAACTGTTACGATGCAAGTGTTTTTTTCTTTATTAAAAAACGGAACAAAAAAAGTTTTTATACATGTGTTTGGATATTTATGACTAAACTCTTTCCAGAAATTTTGTCCAGTTTTCAAATAGAAAGATTCTAATTCTTTAGAAGTTATGTATTTTACTTTTTGAATTATTCTAGACTTCTCAAATTTAAAATCTTGTAATCCTTCTGCTTGTGTTTTATAAAATAAAGAATCTGTTTCTAAGAAATCCTTATCATAATTTATCATCATAGATAATCCTGGAGGTGGTTCTTCAAAATTATTTCCAATTTGTTTGTTTTCTGGAAAAGAAACATTTTTTATTTGGATATTATAAACATAATTTTTTTCATCACTCTTATCTCTCATCATTATATCTTCGGTAATTAACTGATTTAAAACTTCATATTTTAAATCAATTGTTTCGTCTTTTTCTTTGCAGGAGAAAAGAAATAAAAACATTATCAAAATCAAATATTTCATTAGTTTATAAAATTAATGATGAATGAAACTTTTATTTTTCTTACAAAAAAACGGGCAGAAACCCGTTTTTTTTTGTAAATCTAATTAAACTTTTTATCCCAAAAACTTCTCCAAAATTTCCACCGCAGATTTCGGTAAATTCGTTCCAGGTCCGAAGATAAAATCAGCACCATTTGCATACAAAAATTCATAATCTTGCTGTGGAATTACACCACCTACTACAATCGTAATATCATCTGCACCTAGTTTTTTCAGTTCTTCTACCACTTGCGGAACCAAGGTTTTATGTCCTGCCGCTAAAGAAGAAACTCCCAAAATATGAATATCATTTTCTACGGCTTGTTTTGCCACTTCTTCTGGCGTTTGGAAAAGCGGAGCCACATCTACATCAAATCCCATATCTGCAAAGGCAGTTGCTACTACTTTTGCGCCTCTGTCATGACCGTCTTGTCCCATTTTGGCAACCATAATTCTCGGTCTACGACCTTCCTGGTCTTCAAATTTTTGAGTAAGCGCAACGGCTTTTTCAAAATATTCATTTTTATTAGCATTCATAGCATATACACCTGAAATGGTTTTGATATTGGCTTTATATCTTCCGAAATTACTTTCTAAAGCATCTGAAATTTCACCAAGAGTTACTCTTCTTCTCGCAGCTTCTATACTTAGTGCCAAAAGATTTTTGTCTCTATTTTTAGCCGCTTCACGAATTTCTGTTAAAATTTCTTCTACTTTTTCTGCGTTTCGTTCTGCTTTTATTTTTTCTAATCTTTCGATTTGTTTTCTTCGAACTTCCGTATTGTCAATGTCTAGAATTTCAAATTCTGGCTGCTTTTGATTGGATTTAAAAGAATTTACACCAATGATAAATTCTTCACCACTATCAATTTTCGCTTGTTTTCTTGCAGCCGCTTCTTCTATTCTCATCTTCGGAATTCCCGCTTCTATCGCCTTCGTCATTCCGCCTTCTTGTTCTACTTCGTCTATATATTTCTGAGCTTCGTCAATCATTTGTTGAGTCAATGCTTCTACCAAATGACTTCCACCCATCGGATCGACAACATCACAAATCCCAGATTCTTGTTGAAGAATAATTTGAGTATTTCTTGCAATTTTCGCGGAATAATCCGTTGGCAAAGCAATCGCTTCATCTAAGGCATTCGTGTGAAGAGACTGTGTTCCTCCTAAAGCGGAAGAAAGCGCTTCAATAGCAGTTCTGGTAATATTATTGAACGGCTCTTGCTCGGTTAAACTCCAACCAGATGTTTGCGAGTGTGTTCTTAACGCTAAAGATTTTTGATTTTGAGGATTAAATTGCGTCAAAAGATTCGCCCAAATATATCTTGCGGCTCTCATTTTGGCAATTTCCATAAAATGATTCATTCCGATTGCCCAGAAAAATGATAATCTCGGCGCGAAATCATCAACATTCATCCCTGCTTTTATCCCCGTTCTCACATATTCTAAACCATCAGCAAGTGTATAAGCCATTTCCAAAACTGGAGTTGCTCCTGCTTCTTGCATGTGATAACCTGAGATAGAAATCGAATTAAATTTCGGGATATTTTGAGAAGTATATTCAAAAATATCAGCAATAATTTTCATAGAAGGTTCTGGTGGATAGATGTAAGTATTTCTCACCATAAATTCCTTCAAAATATCATTTTGGATAGTTCCCGAAAGTTGCTCCTGAGAAACACCTTGTTCTTCTGCGGCAACTATATAAAATGCCAAAATCGGTAAAACTGCTCCATTCATGGTCATAGAAACCGAAATTTGATCCAATGGAATTTCATTGAACAAAATCTTCATATCTTCTACAGAATCTATGGCAACTCCTGCTTTTCCTACATCTCCTACAACCCTAGGATGGTCAGAATCATAACCTCTGTGTGTTGCCAAATCAAACGCTACAGAAAGTCCTTTTTGTCCTGCTGCAAGATTTCTTCTGTAAAAAGCATTGGATTCTTCGGCGGTAGAAAAACCTGCATACTGACGAATCGTCCAAGGTTTTTGAACGTACATCGTAGAATATGGTCCTCTCAAATAAGGAGCAATTCCTGCGCTGTAACCTTTTGATTTTAAAACTTCTGAATCTTCAGAAGTGTAAGAAAATTTTAGTTGAAGTCCATCTTTTTCAAAAGAATAGTTTTCTGTATTAGAAGTAAATCCAAATTTTTTAAAATCGGGATTTACGTTTTGAATTTTCGTTCTCATTTCATGAAATTTCGATGAGTAAATTTACGATATTTTTAATTTTAAAAAAAATGAAATTTTAGGCGATTTGGGCTCCTTGATAGCAAAAAAGGTAAAATTTAATTTTCGATAAACATATATAAAAATTTTTGCGGAATTTCTATTAATTTTATTTAAAATTGACAATTATTTTCATTTTAATTAAATTTATTAACTTCTAATCAAAATAATTCGCCAACATTACTTATTCGGTCTATCAAAGTGCTATTTTTCTATTCAAAAAATCAAACGAAACCCTAATTTATATCATGATTAATCGTTGTTCTAGGGCAAAATATCTTCCTAACTTTGCTTCGCTTTTTTAACCTTTTGATGACTAAAATTTCAAGGAAAATAAGCCCAAAATACAATTAGAAACAAACAAAAAATTAACATTATGGAAGCAACTATTGGTTTTAAACCCGGAGTTTGGCAAAAGGAAATTAACGTAAGTGATTTTATTAGAAACAATTACACAGAATATACCGGAGACGAAAGCTTCTTAACTCCTGCTACTGAAGCAACCAATCAACTTTGGGCAGAACTATCTGAAATGTTCAAAGCAGAGAGAGAAAAAGGAATTTATGATGCTGAAACCAAGAAACCATCTCAAATTGACGCTTATGGAGCTGGTTATATCAATAAAAATTTAGAAAAAATCGTAGGAATTCAAACTGATAAGCCTCTAAAAAGAGCTATTTTCCCAAATGGCGGAATTAGAATGGTGGAAGATGGCTTAAAAGCTTACGGTTATGAATTAGACGAAGCAACTAAAGAAATTTATACTAAATATAGAGTTACTCATAATGAAGGTGTTTTCTCTGCTTACAATTCACCTATTAGAAAAGCTAGAAATTCTGGAATCGTAACTGGTTTACCAGACGCTTACGGAAGAGGTAGAATTATTGGTGACTACAGGAGAGTTCCTTTATATGGTGTGGACTTCTTAATTAAAGATCGTCAAGATTATTTCGAAAACATGGATTGTGATGGTATGAACGAAGAAATCGTAAGACTTCGTGAAGAAATCACTATGCAAATTAATGCGTTGAAAGCACTTAAAAAAATGGCAGAATCTTACGGTTTTGACATTTCTAAACCTGCAACCAATGCTAAAGAAGCTATTCAATGGTTATATTTCGCTTATTTAGCAGCTACTAAAGACCAAAACGGTGCTGCAATGTCTATCGGTAGAGTTTCTACTTTCCTAGATATTTACATTGAAAGAGATATTAAAAGAGGCGTTCTTACAGAAATTGAAGCTCAAGAATTAATAGACCATTTCGTAATGAAATTAAGAATCATCAGATTCTTGAGAACTCCAGAATACGATTCACTTTTCTCTGGTGATCCAGTTTGGGTAACAGAATCAATTGGTGGTTTAAATAAAGACGGCGGTTCTTATGTAACCAAAAACTCTTTCAGATTATTACACACTTTATACAATTTAGGTGCATCTCCAGAACCTAACTTAACTGTTCTTTGGAGCGAAAAATTACCAGAAAACTGGAAAAAATATTGCGCTAAAGTTTCTATCGACACTTCATCTCTTCAATATGAAAATGATGATTTAATGAGAGATTGCTTTAATGATGATTACGGAATTGCTTGTTGTGTTTCTCCAATGACTTTAGGAAAACAAATGCAATATTTCGGAGCAAGAGCTAATTTACCTAAAGCTTTATTATATGCCATTAATGGTGGTATTGATGAATTAACTAAAGTTCAAGTAACTCCAGAAATGCCAAAAGTAGAAGGCGAATATCTTGATTTCGATGATGTTTGGAATAAGTTTGATAAAATGATGGATTGGTTAGCAGAAACTTACATCCAAGCATTGAACATTATTCACTACATGCACGATAAATATTCTTACGAAGCTTATGAAATGGCACTTCACGATGTAAATGTTATCAGAACTCAAGCTTGTGGAATTGCAGGAATCTCTATCGTTGCCGATTCATTTGCAGCCATGAAATACGGAAAAGTAAGAGTGATAAGAGACGAAAACGGAATCGCAGTAGATTATGTAGTAGAAAAACCTTACGTTCCTTACGGAAATAACGATGACAATACTGATAAAATCGCAGCAGAAATTGTAGAAATTTTCATGAATAAAGTAAGAAAACAAAAAACTTACAGAAATGCAATTCCTACACAATCTGTTCTTACTATTACTTCAAACGTAGTTTATGGTAAAAAAACAGGAAATACACCAGACGGAAGAAGAGAAGGTGAACCTTACGGACCTGGAGCAAATCCTATGCACGGAAGAGACACAAAAGGTGCAGTAGCTTCACTCGCTTCTGTTGCTAAATTACCTTTCGAACACGCTCAAGATGGTATTTCTTACACTTTTGCAATTACGCCTGAAACTTTAGGAAAAACTTTAGACGAAAAACAAGGAAATTTAGTTGGACTTTTAGACGGTTATTTCAACCAAAAAGGTCACCACTTAAATGTAAATGTTTTCAACCGTTCATTGTTAGAAGATGCAATGCAGCATCCAGAAAAATATCCTCAATTAACAATTAGAGTTTCTGGTTACGCAGTGAATTTCATCAAGTTGACTAAAGAACAGCAATTAGATGTCATCAACAGAACCATCACAGAATGTTTCTAATTTATATATAACATCAATTATCTTGAAGAAGAGTTAAGAAATTTCTTAACTCTTTTTTTAAGAATATGCTTCGACTCCGCTCAGCATGACAATGCTGAAAATTTACAGTTTTTATTAAAATTGTCACGCTGAGCGTAGTCGAAGCGTTTTTTAATTAGAGTTATTAATCATTATCTTTGGTTTATGAATTTAGATTCATAAAATCAAAAACAAAAAGACAAAAATATATTCATGTCAAATCACGGATTTATCCATTCATACGAAACTTTCGGCACCAAAGACGGCCCAGGAATTAGATTTGTTTATTTTCTGCAAGGTTGCCATTTGCGTTGCCTCTATTGTCATAACGCTGATACTTGGAACAAAGGAGAAAAAACCAAAATGTCCGTAGACGAAGCCTTTCACGAAATCGAAAAAGTAAAAGGTTTTATAAAATCTGGCGGCGTTACCGTTTCTGGTGGCGAACCTCTGATGCAAGCCAACTTTGTTCTGGAATTATTTAAAAAATGTAAAGAAAACGGAATTCACACTTGTGTAGATACCAATGGTTATTTGTTCAGTGAAGAAATTAAAGAAGTTTTAGAAATTACAGATTTGGTGCTTCTGGACATTAAACACATAGACCCAGAAAAATATCTAAAATTAACAGAAGTAGAGCTAGAACCTACGCTTCAGTTTATGCAATATTTATCTGAAATCAATAAACCAACTTGGTTAAGATACGTCCTCGTTCCTGGTTATACAGATGATGCCGAAGATTTAGAAAATTGGGCGAAATATGTTTCTCAGTTCAAAAATGTAGAACGTGTAGATATTTTACCATTTCACCAAATGGGCGCTCACAAATGGAAAGAAATTGGTAGAGCCTATCCTCTAGAAAATTGCCGACCAGCTGATATGGAAGATGTGAAAAAAGCAGTGGAGATTTTTAAGAAATACCATTTACCTTTACCAGACAATCAAAAATAAAAGTCGAGATCATTTCTCGACTTTTTTATTTATGGTTTTCCGTAATTTTTGATAGGAGATTTTTTGTAATTTAGTATAATATTATTTCAATAATATATTAATTTCTAATAACTAATTTATATGATTAATCTTTTTTCAAAAAGACAGAAAAAATTAAGAGGAGAAGTTCCAGAAGTTTACACTTATGATGATTTAAATGATAATCTCAGAACTCAAATTATATATGCTTTTAATGATGCATTCGATAAAAATAATGGCAAAAAAGTACGTGATGTATATGAAGAAATTAGAAAAATATTACTTCGTGAATATGGGCTGCTTTTTTTAGCTAATAATCAATATGATGATCCAGAAGATGATTTTTTAAAATTTTATTTCAAAGAAGATGACTTTGAAAAAGTAATAGACGCTATTGAACTAATATGCAAATTTATTGATTATAAAATTAAAAAAAATCCTTGGGATTATTCTCAACGTTTTAATCCAGATCAAGCTTTGATAGAAATAAATGAACGATTTAAAGAGCATGGAATTGGATACTCATATGAAAATGGCGAAATAATAAGAATCGACTCAACTTTTGTACATAGCGAAATAACCAAACCCACTATTGCACTTTTGTGGAATGAAAAATTTTCAGGTGCAAACGAAGAATATATGAAAGCTCATGATCATTACTTGCATGGAAGAAATAAAGAGTGCTTGAATGATTGTTTAAAATCTTTTGAAAGCGTTTTAAAAACCATCTGTAAAGAAAAAAAATGGCAATTCAATCAAAGTGATACTTCAAAAAAATTAATAAAAATTTGTTTCGAGAATGAATTAGTACCTTCTTTTACACAAAATCAATTTACATCTTTACAAAATTTATTAGAAAGCGGAATTCCTACAATTAGAAATAAACTAGGCGGTCACGGACAAGGTACAGAAAAAATTACAGTCGATGATATCATGACAAGGTATGCTTTAAACTTAACAGGCTCCAACATCATTTTCTTAATTAATCAAAGTAATATTCAATAAAATTATTGATTTACCAAAAAAAGCTCCCAAAATTGGGAGCTTTCTCTATATTTTTTCGAAATTTCGTTAAATTTCCTCTTGACCTTTCATTTTCTCTGCATTTTCTGCCATAATTACGGCATCCATCATTTCTTGGATATCGCCATTCATATAAGCATCTAAATTGTAGATCGATTTATTAATTCTGTGGTCGGTAACTCTACCTTGAGGATAATTGTAGGTTTTAATTTTTGCAGAACGGTCACCAGTAGAAACCATCGTTTTACGTTGTGCCGCAATATCTCCTACTACTTCCTGCAATTTAATATCATACAATTTCGCACGAAGCATTTCCATCGCTAATTCTCTGTTAGCCAACTGAGAACGCGCTTGTTGACAAACCACCACAATTCCTGAAGGTTTGTGTGTTAACTGAACTTTTGTTTCTACTTTGTTTACGTTTTGTCCACCAGCTCCACCAGAACGAGAGGTTTGCATCTCGATATCTGCAGGATTTATTTCTACATCTACTTCCTCCGCTTCTGGTAAAACAGCAATCGTAATCGCCGAAGTGTGCACTCTTCCTTGAGATTCCGTTTCTGGAACTCTCTGAACACGGTGAACTCCAGATTCAAATTTCATAATTCCGTAAACGCCTTCTCCTTCTACTTTCATCACGAGTTCTTTGTAACCTTTAGACGCTTCAGAAGAATCGGTAACTTCGTGTCTCCAACCTTTGGTTTTGAAATACATGGTGTACATTCTGTACATATCTTCCACGAAAATCGCCGCTTCGTCACCACCAGTTCCGGCACGCATTTCCAGGATGATGTTTTTATCATCTGCAGGATCTTTTGGGATTAAAAGAACTTTTAATTCTTCTTCCAAACCTGGAATTTTTTCTAAAGCTTCGTTTTTTTCAATTTTTGCTAATTCTACAAAATCTTTATCAGAACCATCTGCAATGATTTCGTCTGATTCTTCAATCGTGTTAAGCGCTTGCATATACTCATCAAAAACTTTCACGATTTTTCCTAAATCGCTGTATTCTTTATTGAGCTGACCATATCTCTTTTGGTCAGTAATGACATCTGGTTGTATAATTAAATCAGCAACCTCATTATAACGTTGCTTAATTGCTTGAAGTTTTGGGATTAAACTTTTTGACATAGTCTAAAATTATTTGGGTGCAAAGATAAGGAATTTTGCTTGGATGTTAGAAGTTAGATGTAAGGATGAAAAAAATCTGCTCAGAAAACTGAACAGATTTTAAATATATTTTGTTTTGCTTTGATATTACTTTTCTCAAATTCAGGGAGAAAAGCAATGTCACCTCAATTAATGATGACCAGCGTGTAAATAAGGGCCGTCTCCTTTTGGTTGGTTGTAGATTACTTCTACACCTTCTTGCTCTAGAAGAGTTTTTCTTCTGATATCTTCTGGGTTAAATTTCTTAGTTTTTCCGAAATATTCAGCTAAACCTTCAGTTAACCACATTGGAATCACTACTCCAAAGAACATGAAAATACACCAAAATCCTATGAGGAACATTACGATAAAATAAACGGTCCAAAGGAACTGATAAACTGGCCAAAATCCTGCTAAAAACATAATTTCTATTATTTTAGGCAAAAATATAACATTTTTTTAATCGACAAAAGTTTTTTTATTGAATTTTGTCGCATACTGCTAAATCTCCACCGAATATTTACATTTTCTTCATTAATGAGCCAAAGCTGCAAAGAAATCATTGCCCTTATCATCTGTAATAATAAACGCAGGGAAATCTTTAACTTCAATTTTTCTTACTGCTTCCATTCCTAATTCTGGGAAATCTACTACTTCCACAGAAAGAATATTTTCTTTCGCCAAAATTGCAGCAGGACCACCGATAGAACCTAAATAGAAACCGCCGTATTTAGCACAAGCATTGGTTACATCTTTGCTTCTATTGCCTTTAGCAAGCATAATCATGCTTCCACCATTTTTCTGGAATTCGTCTACGTAAACATCCATTCTTCCCGCAGTTGTAGGCCCGAAACTTCCACTTGGCATTCCTTCTGGAGTTTTAGCAGGACCTGCGTAATAAATCGGGTGATTTTTAAAATATTCTGGCATTGGTTTACCAGCGTCTAATAATTCTTTGATTTTTGCGTGAGCAATATCTCTTGCTACAATCAGTGTTCCGTTCAGTTTTAAACGAGTTTTGATAGGATATTTAGACAATTCTGCCAAAATTTCTGGCATTGGTTTGTTCAAATCTATTTCCACAGCTGGTTCTAAATGCGGAGCTGTTTCTGGTAAATATTGCGCTGGATTGGTTTCTAATTGCTCCAAGAAGATTCCGTCTTTGGTAATTTTACCTTTGATATTTCTGTCTGCAGAACAAGAAACACCCATTCCAACAGGACAAGAAGCGGCGTGTCTCGGTAATCTGATAACTCGAACATCGTGTGTTAAGTATTTTCCACCAAATTGTGCACCGATTGCAGATTCCTGACAAATTTCTTGCACTCTTTTTTCCCATTCTAAATCTCTGAACGCTTGACCAGCCATATTTCCTTCTGTAGGAAGGTTGTCATAATATTTTGCAGATGCTTTTTTCACCGCTGCTAAATTGGCTTCGGCAGAAGTTCCACCAATAACCAAAGCTAAGTGATAAGGCGGACAAGCTGCTGTTCCTAAATCCATAATTTTTTCGCGGATAAATTCTTCTAAAGATTTATCGTTCAAAAGAGATTTTGTTTTTTGATACAAGAAAGTTTTATTCGCAGAACCTCCTCCTTTTGTCAAGAATAAAAATTCGTAGTAATTTCCTTTTTTCGCATAAATATCAATTTGTGCAGGAAGATTAGAACCCGAATTTTTCTCTTCGAACATGCTCAAAGGAACAATCTGAGAGTATCTTAAATTTCTATTTTTGTATGTATTGAAAATTCCTCGGCTTAAAAATTCTCCGTCATCAACTCCAGTGTAAACATTTTCTCCTTTTTTTGCTACCACAATTGCAGTTCCTGTATCTTGACAAGAAGGCAATGCTCCTTCTACGGCAACTGCAGCATTTTGCAATAAATTATACGCTACAAATCTATCATTATCAGTAGCTTCTGGATCATCTATAATTCTGCGTAAACTTGCCAAATGCTCAGAACGAAGCATAAAAGAAACATCTTCCATTGCTTTTTCTGCCAAAAGCTCTAAACCTTTTGGATCAACGGTTAAGATTTCTCTATCACCTAATTGTTCTACTTTTACGTAATCTGAAGTGAGTTTTTTATAAACAGTGTCATCCTTTAGAATTGGATACGGATCTTGGTAAATAAAGTCCATTTTATTTTTGATTTACGATTTTTGATTTACGATTTTTGAAGCTAAAAACATCCTCTTTCATCTTCAAAATTGAAGCGTAAATTTACGAAATTTTGAGAAGTAATCTTGTGAAATTTGTCACAAAAAAACCAGAGAAATTTCTCTGGCTCTATTTTATAAACTTACTTGACTGGCAAAATATTCTTCTAATTCTTTCAAGGTCTCAGAATTGGTAGAAATATCTTTTACCACGACTCCTTTATTGATGGCTACAATTCGGTTGCAAACTTCTGTAGTGTGCGCCAAATCATGGCTAGAAATCAAGAAGGTGACTTCTGCATTTTGAGAAAGCACTTTAATCAAATTTTTTAGTTTAATCTGTGTAGAAGGATCCAAATTCGCAAAAGGTTCATCTAAAACAATGATTTCTGGATTGCCAATTAAAGCGCCTACAATTCCTACTTTTTTCTGATTTCCTTTTGATAAATCTCTGATGTATTTTCTAGCATTGAGAATTTCGCCATTGAATAAATCTTCGAATTGTTTTAGAAATTCGTCTACGGAAGCTTTGTTTTGTCCGCGCAATTCGCCTAAAAAGTAAAAATATTCTTCTGGAGTAAGATAACCAATTAAGAAACTGTCATCTATAAATGCAGAAACTTTATTTTTCCAATTTTCTGACTTATTTACTTGAATTCCATCAATTTGAATGCTTCCTGAACTGGGTTCAATTAAATCTAAAAGCAAACTAAAGAGCGTGGTTTTTCCTGCTCCGTTATTTCCTACCAAACCGAAAGTTTCGCCTTTGGGTATAGTAAGTTCTTGTATATTAAGCACTTTTGCAGTTCCGTAAATTTTAGAAATATTATGTATATTGATCATGATGAGTTGTTTTAAAATTTTAGATTATTAATTGCCTTTTTTAAAAGCCGCGATGGTAGAATATTTTTCGTTTCTGTAGATTTTTACAATGAGGTTGAAAATTTTATCTCGAAGTAAAAACCCTATCAACCCTAGAATTCCTAAACTCATTACCGCTGGAGTCATTCCGAAGAAATATTTCATCGCTCCGAAAACAGCCATTGGTAAAACCATTTGTGGCAATAAAAGAACAAGAATTTTAATATTGAAATTGTTTTGTCCGCTGGTGAAACCTTTCGAAGCAGAGTTTAAATCAATCGGTTTTTTATTGTAAGCTCCCGCTAATAAAGTGAGGTAAGAATTTACTCCTAAATTATATAAACCTGCCGCAAAAATGGTAAAATAAAATTCCCAACTGATGAACGCATAACCGACTGCTAAAATCATAGAAACCGAAATGGCAATCACAAAAAGCGCCCATTTTGCTTTGAGAAAATCTTTGTAAGGAACATTTTGCGTCATCATCAGTGGATAATAAGAACTGTCCCAAGCTGGAACTCTTTGTCCGAACATAAAATTAAAACCGCCTGTTACAAAAATCCCTAGAAAAACTTGCATGAAACTGGTATTGTAACCTTTGCTAAAGAAAAGTAACCCGTAAAAAAGGAATAAAACTCCTCCAATTAAAGCACTTCTCGCAGCTTTACTTCTTTTAATCAATCGAATATCATTGTTGATAAAAGTTCCTAATGTTCCGTATTTATTGAGGAAAGCAATGTTTTCGGTTTTTCCTGCCGCTTTTTTCATTTCTAAACCTCTGTCCAGATACAAATTCTTTTTGATGAAAGAGAAAGTATAAATCGCCAAAACCAGCAATACAACAATCGGAATAATAAAGGAGCCAATATTTTGATACAATCCGTAGAAAACACGCTCAGAAATCGCCAAAACATCTATGATTTCAAAGTAATGCAATCCACCAATAATCACCATCAATCCGAAAAGGCTGTACATCAACTTATCACTTTTATTGATAATGGTGTTGACAAACGTATTGATAAAAACCATGGAAATACACGCTGCGAAATAAAGCAAAACGGTTACTAAATTTAGATTTCCTTTAAAAATTAAGAGCGCTGCAAATGGAATCGCAAAAAGTAAAAACGCCCAACTGAAAAATGAAACTAAAATTTTCACCAAAGTGTAACCAGCCACTTGATTTTTAGAAATTTTCATGGTGAGAAATGGCTTGATGTTTTCCGCAGGAAGTTGCTGCATAAAATATTTCAACAGCAAATCGATGGCAATGTAGACTAAGAAAATTCGGCTGAAAAGTTGAATCGGTTCATAACCCACTTTTTTCGCTCCGAAATACACACCCAAAGCTCCGCCTACAAAAATAAGCGCCAAATATGCGTACATAAACAGCATTCCTATTTTCATTAAGATTCCCGCAGCAAATTGCGGACTTCTCACAAAACTTTTGAGTTCAAGTTGTAGAAATTTTAGAAACATAATCGTTTTTCAATCATTAGTTTCTAAAACTATATTTTCGTTACAAAATTTATTGCATAAGTTCTTTTGCCTGAAGAATGGCGGCATCTGTAATCTTGCTCCCAGAAAGCAATTGCGCAATTTCTGTAAGTTTTTCTTCTTGATTAAGTGGGAAAATTCTGGTTTGGGTTTTTCCTTCAATATCAGATTTTTGCACTTTATAATTATCATTTCCTTTTGCAGCAACTTGTGCAAGGTGAGTAATGACTATCAATTGCATATTTTCTGCCATTTCTTGCATTACATTGCCCATTTCATCGGCAATTCTACCAGAAACACCTGTGTCTATTTCGTCTAAAATAAGCGTAGGAAGTTCTGCATTTTCTGCCATGAGTTTTTTAATCGAAAGCATCACTCTGCTTCTTTCACCACCAGAAATAGCATTTTGAATCGGTTTCAAGGCAAATCCAGCATTCGCTTGGAATAGCAATTGGATTTTCTCCGTTCCGAATTTACCGAATTCTTTCGTTGAAGAGACTTCCACTTCTACTTTTGCTTTTTCTAGTCCTAATTGATTTAAAAGCGATTCTACTTTTTCTACAAAAACTGGAGCCGTTTGTTTTCTATTTTTAGATAAAATTTCAGATTTTTTAAGCAAAGACTGAGAAGCCTCAGCAATTTCTTTTTCTAATTGAGTGATTTTATGTTCTATGTCTTCAAAAGAATTCTTTTCTAAAGAAAGTTCTTCTTTGATTTTCAACAAATCTTCTATATCTGAAACCTTGTGCTTTAGAAAAAGTGCATTGATTTTATCATTTTGCTCTTGTAAAACCAATAAATCTTCAGGATTTGCATCTAATTTTTCGGCTTCATTTTGCAATTGAAAGAGAATATCTTTGAACTCTACATAGTTTTCTTCTAATCTTGCATTGAGCTCAGAAAACTGCAAAGACAAGTCTGCGACTCTGCTCAATTTGTTTTTCACATCATAGAAACCATCGAACAAACCTACTTCTTCTTGATCTGTTCTGGCAAAAATCTGCGCGAGCAATTCAGAAATCGCACCTTTATTTTCAGCTAAAGAAATCTGGCTCTGTAGCAATTCATAATTTACCGTTTCTAATTGCGCTGCTTCTAATTCCTCCAACAAAAACAACTTGTAATCGCTCTCTTTATTTCCTTCGGAAAGTGTATTTTTCAGTTTTTCTAGTTCTCTTTGCTTTCTTTGAAATTCAAAATAATCATTTTGATAGGTTTCTATCAAATTTTTATTTTCAGAAAGTCCATCAATGATTTTAAACTGATATTCTTCGCTGAACAATTGAGAAGTTTCAAACTGAGAATGAATATCAATCAATCTCTCGGAAAGTTCTTTCAAAACATCTAAAGTAACAGGAACATCATTCACAAAAGCTCTAGATTTCCCCGAAGGCAAGATTTCTCTTCTGATAATGGTATCTTCTTCAAAATCCAAATCATTTTCCTCAAAGAAAATTTTCAAAGATTCAGAAATTTTAAATTCTGCTTCAACTACACTTTTCGTTGAGAAGTCAGAAATGCTTTTAGAATCTGCTCTTTCACCTAAAATAAGTCTCAAAGCACCCAAAATAATAGATTTACCAGCGCCTGTTTCGCCAGTAATCACTTGTAAACCTTTCTTAAAATTGATTTCAAGTTGGTCTATCAATGCAAAATTTTGGATGTAAATTCTTGATAACATTATTTAAAGAATACTTATTTTGAGTTGCGTTTTCGAGCCTGTAAAAATAGTGTAAATTTCAGAAAATTCAAACCACAAAAGCGTAGCTCTAAGATTCATTTTACTTCCATTTATTCCATTTCGTATCCATATCTTTTGGAGAGAACAAACTCATCAAATTTTTGAGCTGATTCATGTCTACACCTCCATTATTATTGGAATCGAAAATGTTATAAATTTCGTCTTTTTTGCTTTCTACAAAGAGGTTAAAAGGATAATTCATCTGGAAGTTGCTTTCGTAGAATTTAAGTCTCAAAATCTCATTTGCAATGGTTTGTTTCGTAGAAAATTGGTCTTGTTTTCCTAAATTATCTAAGCCCATTCTGTGATAATTATAGTAGAAATTTCTAAGCGTAGAATTTTGTTCAGACAAAATCATAGCAATGAGCGTTCCTCTATTTCTTGGACTTTCTAATTGAGACCAACCCATATAGTTCTGATTTTGAGAGTTTTGAGTAATCTGCATCGCCTTATCAAACCACGGAGTTCCGCCTTTCATTTGATACGTATCTGCATCGTAACCTAAAATAAGGTAAACATAAAAACTCATCACATCAATCAAATTTTTTCCCGAAAATTGTCTTTCGTTAAAAACCATATTCTGATTTTCTAGATATTCAAAAGAAAAATTGGTGTCATTAACATTAAGAATCGGCGTTTCATATTGCGTTCCATAAACAGGACGCACCGACTGAACCACCAAAGTTCCTTTGTAATTATTCCCGCTTTTTTCGGCAAGAATGATTGAAAAATTGCATTTTATTTTTTCGTAGTTCTGAAATTTTTTGCCAGTCCAACTGGTTTTATTGATAAAATCTTTCAGACTTTTCTCCATTGTTCTGAATAATTGCGCATTACTTCCGCCAATTTGTTGGTAATTAATTTGAACTTGAGCATTCAACTCTTGTGCAAAACTAAATTGAGAAAGCAGTAAAAGTGCAAATATGTAAAGTAGTTTTTTCATTGAATTCTAAACGAATTTTTAAAAAATTTATTTTTTAAGTTGAGTTTCTACAAAATCTAAAATGTCTTTTGCCACTTCGTCTTTAGATTTCAGAGAAAATTCTTTTTGTTCTGAATGCGTTAAAATTTTAACCTTATTGGTGTCTTTTTGGAAACCAGCACCTTCATCACGAAGTGAATTAAGCACAATCATATCCAGATTTTTTTTCTGCAATTTGCTTTTGGCATTTTCTTCTTCATTTTGAGTTTCAAGGGCAAAACCAACCAAAAACTGATGTGTTTTTTTCTCGCCCATCGTTTTCAAAATATCTGGATTTTTAACCAATTCTATGGTAAATTCTTCTTCAGATTTTTTAATTTTTTCTTTGGCAACGATTTTTGGGGCATAATCTGCAACAGCCGCACTTGCGATAGCAATATCTACCTTTTCATAGTATTTAAAAACCTCATCGTACATTTCTTTCGCCGAGGTTACTCTATGAATTTCTATATTTTTAGTGCTCGTTTTTTGTGAAGTAGGACCAGAAATTAAAATCACTTTTGCGCCACGTTTTACCGCTTCTTCAGCAAGCGAAAATCCCATTTTCCCCGAAGAATGATTGCCAATAAAACGAACAGGGTCTATTGCTTCATAGGTAGGTCCTGCTGTGATGAGAACGGTTTTTCCATTTAAAGAATGAGACTGAGGCAAAGGTTGAGTAAAAAAATCTTCTATTTTTTGTAAAATAGTTTCTGGCTCTGCTAATCTTCCTTGACCTTCTAATCCAGAAGCCAATTCGCCAAATTCTGCGGGAATAATGTGATGACCAAATCTTTCTGCTTTTTCTAAATTTTCTTTGGCGGAAGGATGTGCATACATATCCAAATCCATTGCTGGAGCAATGAAAACTGGGCATTTTGCAGACATATAGGTAGCAATAACCAAATTATCACAAATCCCATGAACCATTTTTGCCAAAGTATTTGCAGTGCAAGGTGCTACCAATAATACATCTGCCCAAAGTGCGAGTTCTACATGAGAATTCCATGTTCCGTTTTGGTCATAAAAATCAGAATAAACTGCATTTTTAGAAAGTGTAGAAAGCGTGACTTTTGTAACGAAATTTTCAGCAGAAGGTGTTAAAATAACTTTTACTTCTGCACCTTTTTTTACAAAATCTCTTACAAGGTAATTCATTTTGTAGGCTGCAATTCCGCCAGAAATTGCCAATAGAATTTTTTTACCTTTTAGAGCCATATGATTAGAATTTTAACTGAACGAATTTATGGTTTTTTTTTGAATTTTTATTGGTTATTTTAAACGCAAAGAATCTGCATCATTTACCGTTATTAAAGGCATTTCATATAACAAAGCTTGCAAAGTTGAAAATCTAAAGATTTTCAAACATAAACTCAACAAAAAAGCCACAGAAATTCTGTGACTTTGTTTTTTTATCCTAACGAATATCGTTTATTTTTCTTCAGTTCTACGGAAATAAATTTCGTCATCTAACCATTCTCTAATGGCAATAGATGTAGGCTTCGGTAATCTTTCGTAGTTTTTAGAAATTTCAATTTGCTCTCTGTTTTCGAAAACTTCTTCCAGAGTAGAATTGTGCACCGCAAATTCGTCTAATTTTTGGTGAAGTTCAGTTCTAATTTCAGCATTAATTTGTTCTGCTCTTTTTCCCATAATTACGATAGCTTCGTAGATAGAACCTACTTTTTCTTCGATTTTATCTTTATCGTATGTAATGGTGTTTACTTCTGCTTTTGTATCTTTTACGCTCATTTTGAGTGATTTATTTTTATTTTAGTTTGCAAAGATAATTAATTTCTTCTAATCTTGAAAGTAGCACCCGGTTCTGGTGTACTAATTTTTGCACTATCAATTTTAATTTTATTCGCTTCTTGCTGATCTTTAACTTGTTTTTTAGCGTCTTCCTTGGCTTCAGCTGCTTTTTGTTTTTCTGTAAATTCAGCTTTTCTAGCTTCTACTTCTTTTTGAAGTTTCGCAAATTCTACAACTTCTTTTTCTAGTTTTCCTCTGATATCAAGAGCTTCTTTGCTTAAATCTGAGTTTGGATATTCTCTTTCTACCTGTCTGGTAAATGCGATTGCACTTTCTAATCTTTCTTTTTTAAGGTCATAAATAGAGTTGATACCCAATTCTGATTTAGATTTTAAAATATAAGCGTAGATTTTTGATTTCAGTTTAGTTGCAGGAAAATCATTTAAAACGTTTTCAAAAGCAATGGTAGCTGCTTTATAATCTGCCATTTTAAAATATTGTCTTGCATTTTCATAAGCTTTGAACTCTAATTTATAGTTCAGTTCATCAATTAAATCATTGATGTTTTTTGCTTTTTCTGAATTTGGATAATTATTTAAAAATTCTTGTAATTCATTAATCGCCGAAGTTGTATTGCTCTGGTCTAAGTTATAATCCATAGAACCTTCATAGTAACACAATGCAGACATATAAGCTGCTTCTTCTTTTCTAGGATCATTGGTAAATGTAACCGAAAAATTCTTGAATTGGTGTGCCGCTAGTTTATAGTTTTTGTCGTAATAATTAGCGTACGCAGATTTATAAACTACTTCTGGAGCATCATCTGTTCCTGCAACGAGATTGGTTAATCTTTCGTAAAGCGCAAGAGCGTCTGTCCATTTCTTTTTTTCGTATTTTTCATTGGCAACTTTCATGATAAAATCTTTATCAGCAGATTTCATTGCCAAATCATATTGTTTGTTACAAGACAAAAGCAAAAAAGCGATTGCGAATAATGAGAATATTTTTTTCATAAATAAAAGTAAGGAAATCTTTCTATAATGTTCCCTTTATCAGTTTGCAAAAATAAAACTTTTTTTGTCAAAAGATTTATTTTAAGATACTTTAACGCAAATAAGGTTAAATTTGATATCCTAAAAGCGAGAAAACACAAAGATTGAGATGGTTTTTCAGTTTTTTTTCGGCATTTGCTAAATAATCTTCGTCGTTACCTTTTAGATAAATTTCGTAATAATTTTTATTTCTAATGGTAAATACGATGGTTCCAATGATGGTAGAAACAATATCTTCAGATTTTGCAGCTCTTTTAAAAACGCCACTTACAATACCTTTTTGCACTACATCTTCCAGAACTTTGGTAAACGTTTGATAGAATTCTAGCAACGTATCTTTCACTCTATCTTGATGTCTGAGTTCTTGAGTCACAAAACCATGAAAATAATTGAATTTAAATAACTGTTTAGTTACAAAATTAATAATTTCTTTGAGTTGCATCTCTGGTTTTCCGTCTTTTATCGTTTGGGTAAATTCAGCAAATGTTTCTCTGGTTTTCTGAACTCTATATTGGTAAAGATTTACCATCATTTTCTCTTTAGAGCCGAAGTAATAAGAAATCATCGCCACGTTGATATTCGCTTTAGCAGAGATATCACGAACGGAAGTCCCTTCAAAACCTTTCTGCGCAATAAGCTCTTCCGCGATGTCTAGAATATGAATTTGCTTTTCGGTAAATTTTTTCTTCATTCTCTAATTTGTTGAAAAGTAAAGATATAAAAAACTTTTTCTCAAACAAACAAATGTTTAATACTTTGTTTAATTTTTTAATCGATTTCATATCTTTGAATATGATTTTTTTCAACTTCCATCATCACAATCCACAAATCTCTTACGGAATTTATAATTCTACACCAGAAGAAAAGATTCCAGAGCATTATTTTTCGGTAGGAATTCATCCTCAAAGCATTAATGAACATTGGGAAAAAGATTTAGAAAATCTAAAAATCATTTCTCAAAACCCAAAATGTTTAGCCATTGGCGAATGTGGTTTGGATGCTTTGGTAAACATCGATGAAAATCTTCAGAAAAAAGTTTTCGAAGCGCAAATTATTTGGGCAAATCAAATTCAAAAACCGGTTATTATTCATTGTGTAAAACGATTTCAAGAATTAATCCCTTTTAAAAAAATCGCAAAAGTTCCATTGATCATTCATGGTTTTAATAAGAAAAAAGCGATTGCTGATGAGATGCTAAAACATGGTTTTTATCTAAGTTTTGGAAAATCTGTACTTCACAACTTATCTTTGCAAACTTCTTTGAAAGAAATTCCTTTAGAAAAAATATTTTTAGAAACGGATGATGCAGATTTTACCCTTACGGAATTGTATCAAAAAACAGCTGAAATAAAGGAAATTTCTGTAGAAAAATTACAAGAACAGATTTCTAAAAATTTAGAAATTTTAAACATTCAGTTTTAATTAAGTGATTAAGAAAATCTTTGCGCTATTTGCGTGAAAAAATAAAATTAGAAAATGACAGATTGGTTACAACGTTCGGAACTGCTCGTAAAAAAAGAAGGCTTAGAAACTTTGAAAAACGCTAAAGTTTTAGTGGTAGGTTTAGGTGGAGTGGGTTCTTTTGCAGCAGAATTTTTGGCAAGAGCAGGAGTAGGAAACATGACGATTGTAGACGGAGATATTGTAGATGTCACCAATATTAACAGACAGTTACCTGCTTTACATTCTACAGTAGGAAAGGATAAAGTAGAAATCGTTGCCGAGAGAATTTTAGACATCAATCCTGAAATTAATTTGGTTAAAATTAATGAATTTCTGTCACCTGAAAGAATGGACGAAATTCTAGAAGAACATCAATTTGATTACGTATTAGATTGCATAGACAGTGTTTCGCCGAAATTAGCCTTGATTAAAGCTTGTAGAAGAAGAAAAATAAAACTAGTTTCATCGATGGGAGCTGGTGGAAAAACCGATCCAAGTAAAGTTTTGGTTAGAGATTTAAGCAAAACCAATAATTGCTACCTTGCCAAGCAAATCAGAAAAAGATTAAAAAAAGAAGGAATTACCAAAGGTTTCAGATGTGTCTTTTCTACAGAAATTCAAAAAGAAGAAAGTCTAAAACTGACGGATGGAAGCAATTTCAAAAAATCTTTTTACGGAACCATAAGTTTTATGCCTGCACTTTTTGGTTTAAACGCTGCTGCAGAAGTGATTAATTACTTGTTGAAAGAGTCAAGTAAAAAGAATCAAGAGCAAAATTAATTTTATACTTAATATTTTGAACTACAAATATCCCAGAGAAGAAAAACTCAAGCAAAAAAATGACATTTCCTTACTTTTTGAGAAAGGAAAATGGAAAACTTGCGGAAATTTGAGAGTGATTTCTTACCAAATAGATGCTTCGACTTCGCTCAGCATGACAACTCAACATAAAGTTGGCGTTTCTGTTTCTAAGAGATATTTTAAAAAAGCAGTTCACAGAAACAGAATCAAAAGACTTTTGCGCGAAGTTTATAGACTCAATAAAGCTCAGTTTTTAGAAAAATTTGGTGAAAATTCCTTAACCATGTTGTTCTACGTTTCGCCTACTCTTCCGAAAAATTATCAAGAGATAGAAGAAGAATTTTTAAAACTTCTCAAAAAATAAAAATCATTAGCACGTTTTTTGTAATTTAGTTTGCACAAATAATAAACTATTACACAAAATGTTAGACAACATTCCTTATCTTCCTTACTTCATCAGTGCATTTATCGGCATTGGTTTAGCTGCAGCTTCTGGTTTTAGAGTATTCTTGCCTATGTTTGCTGTAAGTCTCGCTTCTTACATGGGTTGGATTCCCATGAACGAAAACTTTCAATGGTTGGCTGGTTTACCTACGCTCATCACTACAGGAATTGCCACTGTGGTAGAAATTCTAGCATATTACATTCCTTATGTTGACCATTTATTAGACACCGCTTCAGTTCCACTAGCTACAATTGCAGGCTCTATCATGTTTGCTGCGCAATTTACAGATTTAGGAACGTTTCCAACTTGGGCACTTGCATTGATTGCAGGTGGTGGAACTGCTGCTGCAATTAGTTCAGGATTTGCAGGAACACGAGCCGCTTCTACTGCTACAACTGGTGGACTCGCAAATTCTGTAGTTGCCACCACCGAAACAGCAGGAGCAGGAATGATGACTTTTTTAGCTTTAGCAGCTCCCGTAATTGCGTTTTTGGCAGCGATTGCACTTGTTATTGTGGTTTTTATTTTAGGAAGAAAAATCTGGAATAAATTAAGAGGAAATCTTAAATCTGAAGAAACTTTAAAAACTAATACCTAATTATTTTATGAAACTTATCAAATTTCTTTTTGTTATCATACCGATTTCAATCTTTTCACAAGAATTGGTAAAATGTGAAGACAACGTAAATTACATAGTAAAAAATTTCAACGGCAATTTTATAAAAATAAAAACTACAGAAGAAGTAAAACAATTAGATAATCCTCAAATTTTTGTTCTGAACGAAAACATAATTATTCAGCTATTGTTAAATGAGTCAAAAAATTACAAGAATTATGGAAAAGATGATCTTTCAGTAATGGCAAGTTATGTATTAAATGAAGGTGAATATTTTTCTTCAATTTTTAAGAAAAAAGTAGATTTAACTATTTTACCTGAAGAACTTAATAACGATAAAAAAGCAATATTTTGGTTTTTTGATATTCCAGAAAATGCAAATGCTAAGATAAAAGCTCTAAAATCGGTTTTTATAACCTCTATTAATGAACATGTAATCACAACTATTGGAACGACTCAATTTGAAAACCAAAAAATAGAAGATATAAAAAAACAATTAATTGAACTTTCTAAAAACATAAGTCTAAGTAAAACAAAAGAAATATGCAAATAAAAACTCCAAGAAATTCTTGGAGTTTTTGTTTTATTTACCTTGTTTTAAATCTTTGATTTCTTGAATTTTAGCCTTGAAATCTTCGGCTCTTTCCGGATGCTTATTTTGTAGAATTTCGTAAGCTTTAATAGCCTTCGTGTACAATCTTTGTTCGGTATAAAGCTTAGCTAGAGTTTCAGTCATCAAGTGTGAGATGTCGTCATTTTTTTCTTTCACCACAAAATTCACTTCTTCTTTTAACTGAGAAATTTTAGGATTTTCTTCAATGAATTTATCGATGATTTCTGCTTTTTTCTCAATGACTTTTACTGGGATATTTTCAGGAGTTTTAACCATTGACCGGTCAATTTTAAGCCAACTTTGCCAAGTATTTACAAAATCTGGAACGTTGCTAATGTTTTCTTCCACCGAAACTGCTTCTACTTGATTTTCAAGAGTTTGAACTGGAGTTTCTTGGACGTTATTTTTTAAGAAAGACGTATTTAGAAAAGATTTTTCAACAGGTTTTTCTGCTATTTTAACTTCTTCTAAAACCTCTTTCTTCAATTCAATTGGTGCAACTTCTTCTACAATTTTCTTCTCTTCTGTAATTGCAATTTCTGGTTTTACCTCAACTGGTTTTTCAGTAGCTTTTGGTTGAGAAACTGCTGGTTTTTGAATCATAGAATCGAGTGGATTCATCACAAAATTCATCGGTTTCCAATCGGTATGAATTTCTTCTACAATTTCTTCTTTTTCTTCCGTCAAAATAGGAGTATTAATTACTTGAGGCTCTTCTTTTTCAATCGTCATTTCTGTATTTTCCTCTATAATCTCTGTTTTTTCTGGCTCTGAAATGTTCAATTCTGGAGTTTTTTCAGATGGAATTTCTTCAGATTTTATTTTTTCTTCGGTTGGTTTTTCTTCAATAATTGTTGCAGAAATTTCTGTTTTTGGTTCAGATTTCGGTTCTTCTTTTTGAACGGAAGGAACAGTAAATTTCACGTTTGGCAAGAAACTTTCGAAACCATTAAAACTGATATCCGAAGGTTTTACAGACGTAATTTCCTTGTCATCTGATTGATCAATATGTTCTAAAACCGTTTCTTTACTAAAATTAAGGTCTTCTTCTCTCGTTTTGAACGCAATTTCTGCATTTTCCTCTTCCGCTTTCTCTTGCTCAAGCAATTGATTTTCAATCTCTAAAATCTCTAATTCTTTCAAAACTTCGAACTCATTTTCTTTTTTGTCAAGAATCGGCGCTTCTAATTCTGTATCTCCTACTACACTTTTCGGATGCGTAACTACAGGTTTTTCTGCCTCTATTTTTTCTACCGTTTCGGTTAAATTTTCAGAAGAATTCTCAGTGATATTTTGCTCTGGAACCTCAACGATATTTACAGGTTCTTCAATGGTTTTTTCAACTTCATATTCAGTTTTAGCGAGTACAATTTTCTTGAATTTCGTCAATTCTTTTTTCTCTTCTTCCTTCTTTTTATTGATGAAAGTGTAGAGAATTTTTTTATCCGTAGTATACGCTGCGGTTTTGGTTAGTTCTTTTTGGTAATTTTCAGCATCGAAATTAAAAATCGCCGAAAGATGCAAAGTTCTGATACTCTGCATATAAGGGAATTTAGAAATTTCATTCTGAAGAAGCGAAATGTCTTCTTTAGAAATATTTTCTGGGCGCTGAAGCAATTCTAAAACTCGTGCATTCATCTTTTACCAATTGGCTACAATATCGTTAAAAATTTTATTGATAATCCTTTCGTTTACCAATTTCACTTGAGAAGTTTCTATGGCATTAATATCTAAATCACTACTAAAAACCGCTTCATCTGAATAGGTTCTATCAAAACTTGCTTCTGGAAACTTACTGTTTTCGTAATGAACTTTTACCGTAATGGTGAGCTTATTTTGTGCTGCTTGAATATTTCCACCGTCTGTAGTAACTGGCGTAGAAATAGTGGTAGGCGAAATGCTGTAATCTGTAATCTCTCCTTCAATAAGAACATCAGGGTTTTCCGTAGTTCCCTTTAAACCAGACCTTTGTAAAAATCTATTTTGAAGAGCAATAGAAAATTCTTGACTTAAATTAGCATTCACCAAAGCTGCATTATTAGGGAAATTTTTAATCTGAATGGTTTTTTCGTCGTGATTCAAAGAATTCCCTGTAAAACTATAGCAAGAAGACAAAAGAGCCAAGGAAAAGAAACCTAAGAATAAAACTCCAAAAATTTTAAAATTTTTGGTCTGAAATCTGAAATTTAAAATCTGAAATCTTTTCATTAATCTTCTAAATTATATTGTTTTATTTTTCTGTAAAGTGTACGCTGAGAAATCCCCAATTCATCAGCAGCCTTATTTCTTCTACCTTTGTGTTTTTCGAGCGCTTTTACAATTAAATCTCTCTCATTATTGATTAAAGAAAGAGACTCTTCTTTTGGTTCCTCTTCTAAATCTATATCTTCTACTCCATTTTCGTACTCCTCAGTATCATTGTAAAAATTAGGAGTTGGCGCAGCTGGTTGATCTTCGTAATACAAAATAGAACTTGTATTAACCGGTTGGGTTTCAGTTTTAAAAACTCTACCGATTAAATCTTGCTCATGATGCGAAAAACTCTGATTTCCTCTATTCTTAATCAGTTCCGAAGTTAAGGATTTTAAATCATTTAAATCATTTCTCATGTCAAAAAGAATTTTGTACATGATTTCTCTTTCTGAACCGAAATCTGCTCCTGAACTTCCTGAATTCCCACCTCTGGAAACCACAGCTGGAAGTTGAGCATTCATCGGAATATATTCTGATAATTTAGTAGAATTCACGCTTCTGTTTTGTTCTACCACCGTCATTTGTTCCACTAAATTTCTCAACTGACGAATGTTTCCTGGGAAAGTATAATTTTCTAAATATTTAACGCCGTCATCTGTCAATTGCAACTCTGGCATTCTGTATTTTTCGGCAAAATCAATGGCGAATTTTCTGAAAAGCAAATGAATATCTCCTTTTCTTTCTCTCAAAGGCGGCATATCAATCTGAACCGTATTGAGACGATAGTACAAATCTTCTCTGAATCTGCCATCTTCAATCGCTTTCATCATGTTCACATTAGTCGCAGCAACGATTCTCACATTGGTTTTTTGAACCTGAGAAGAACCCACTTTCATAAATTCTCCACTTTCTAAAACTCTAAGAAGTCTTACTTGAGTTTGCAACGGAAGTTCACCTACTTCATCTAAGAAAATCGTTCCGCCGTCTGCCACTTCGAAATAACCTTTTCTGGTAGAAGTTGCGCCTGTAAAAGCTCCTTTTTCGTGCCCAAAAAGTTCTGAATCTATCGTCCCTTCTGGAATTGCACCACAGTTTACCACAATATATGGTTGGTGTTTTCTGCGAGATTCGCTATGAATAATTTTCGGGATATGTTCTTTACCAACACCAGATTCTCCGATAACCAAAACGGAAATATCTGTAGGCGCCACCTGAATTGCTTTTTCTATGGCACGGTTAAGTGCGGGAAAATTCCCTATAATTCCGAAACGGTTTTTTATGGATTGTAAGTCGCTCATAATTTTGAGATTTGAGGTTTAGTGTTTTTAAAAAATTTAGAAAACTTTACGATTTCCTTAAATCGCTTTCCCCAAAAGTGTGCCTTGAGTGCTGTCATGAACAAAAACAGTCACAAAGTCACCAATATTCTGCCCATCTACTTTATCAAAAACCACTACTGCATTCTGAGAAGTTCTTCCTTTCCATTGATTTTTATCTTTTTTAGACTCTCCTTCGATTAGAACTTCGTAGTTTTTGCCAACGTAAGATTTCATTCTTTTTCTGGATAATTCTCCTTGTAACGCAATGATTTCGGCTAATCTTCTTTGCTTCACATCTGCAGGAACATCATCTTCCATTTTTTTATGAGCTGGAGTTCCTGGTCTTTCAGAATACGCAAACATATAACCGTAATCGTATTCTACTTGTCTCATTAAATCAAGAGTTAATTGATGATCTTCTTCTGTTTCACCACAGAAACCAGCAATCATATCTTGAGAAAAAGCAATGTCTGGAACTATTTCCTTCGCTTTTTTAATCAAATCTAAATATTCCTGACGTGTATGTTGACGATTCATTTTCTGCAAAATTCTGTCACTTCCACTTTGTACAGGAAGGTGAATATATTTACAAACGTTATCATATTTAGCAATCACACGGAAAACTTCTTCCGTCATTTCGTGCGGATTAGAAGTAGAAAAACGAATTCTCATTGCAGGAACTGCTTTTGCTACCATTTCTAACAATTGAGCAAAATTTACCGCCGTTGCTTTTTGCATCTCCGAAGCTTTATCAAAATCTTTTTTAGGACCACCTCCATACCAAAGATATGAGTCCACGTTTTGCCCAAGAAGTGTAATTTCTTTGTAACCATTTTCAGCCAAAGCTTTGCATTCTTCAATAATAGAATGCGGATCACGGCTTCTTTCTCTACCTCTAGTAAAAGGAACTACACAGAAGGTACACATATTATCACAACCTCTAGTAATGGTTACGAATGCTGTAACACCGTTTCCACCCAAACGAACTGGATTAATATCTGCGTACGTTTCTTCTTTAGATAAAATAACATTGATGGCGTCTCTTCCGTCTTCTGTTTCTTTCAAAAGATTGGGTAAATCTCTGTAAGCATCTGGACCCACTACTAAGTCTACCAAATGTTCTTCTTCTAAAAATTTAGTTTTAAGACGTTCTGCCATACAACCAAGAACACCAACAGTAAGGTTAGGCCTTTCTTTTTTCAAATTTTTGAATTGTGAAAGTCGCATTCTCACCGTTTGTTCTGCTCTTTCTCTGATAGAGCAAGTATTCAGCAAAATTAAATCTGCTTCTTCCACATTCATAGTGGTATTATAACCTTGTTCGTTAAGAATAGAGGCTACGATTTCGGAGTCTGAGAAATTCATTTGGCAACCGTAACTTTCTAAAAACAATTTTTTAGAATTTTCTGGTTTTTCAGCAATAGCAAAAGCTTCGCCTTGTTTAGTTTCGTCTATATATTTTTCTTGCACTTTTCAAATATTTTGAGTGCAAAGATAATGAATTTTATGACAAAATGGCAGGGTGTTAAAAACTGTAGTTTCCTTTTTTCAAATCTTCATAGACCTTATTTTCAAGCTCAAGATTAAATTCTTGTTCAAAAGTTAAATTCATTCTAAATTTAACGGGCTTTCCATTTCTAGTTCCTGGTTTCCACTTACCCTTTATTCGTAAGATTTCTTTTATTATTTCTTCTTTGTCAATTTCTTCAAGTTGTAGATTTGTAATCCTCAAGTCTTCTAGAGCTCCTAATTCAGTAATTGTAAAAGACAACGAAATTTTTCTACCAGAAATATTTTCCTTAATATAACTTTCAATTATCCTTCTTACTTCCTTTTGAAATAATTTTATATTTTTTTCAAAAACAGGAGGTTTTTCTACATCTGGATTTGGATTTTTAAATTTATGATAAAATAAAAAATAAGGATCTATCATGAATTGAGCAATCGCATTAACTTCTTTCCCATCAAGTTTTGCAGGTTGCCAATTATCTAAATATGGCAAAACACTCTTAGAGAAATCAAAAGCACATTTATTTTTTTGAATGTTTAAGGTGTCAAAGTCTTTAACTAAACTCACCTTTTTATCAGCATAAATTACCAAATTCACTAAATACTTTTCATTTTCATTTTCGCATGGCTTAAGATTTTTCTTTTTTATTACTTTTCTGATGTCTTTATAAAAATCGCTCAAGCCTCCCTTATAAAAGTCTTGTCCAATTGGATATTTATCATAGACATCTATCTGAGCTTGTAAAGAAATAGCAATAAATGAAAATAAAAGGGTAATTCTTGTCAACATCTTATTCATGTTCTGTATGATCTGTAATAAAATTAATTTTAATAGTGTAATTAGAAGTAACTGGCATTCCATCTTTAGTAGCTGGAATCCATTTAGTTTTAACTTTTCTCATGCAAAATAGCATATCATCAATAAAAAGTTCACTGTTTTTTACTTTTGGATTTACATCTAAATTTTTAATCTTTCCATCAGGTTGTACATCAAAAGAAAAGGTAAACACACCATTTACTGCATAAGTTTTTATATCAATATAAGCATTGATCATTTTGAACAACTCTTTTCTAAAAGCTGTATCACCACCCGGAAATTCTGCTTTCTTATAAATAACGCTAGTGCTTTCTGTATTCATTTCGGTTTTCTGCTCTTGAGAAAAAATAAAAATATTGGAAATGAATAGTGAGAATAAAAATAATTTTCTCATGTTTATTAGTTTTGTGCATCAAAGATAAATAAAAAAGTCGCTTGAGAAAAGCGACTTTTATTTTTTACATATCGAATAAATCTGTCCTGAAATTGACTTTCAGCCTTATTTTAGAATCTACTTTTGCGCCATCGCAAGTTGCAGGCATCCATTTTTGATTCATTGCTTTTACCGCATTCTTAATGTCTGTTTGCAAAAGATTACTATTCGGAACTTCTGGTTTTAGTGCAAAATCCTTTAAATTCCCTTCTTTATCAATGTAGAAAATGAAATCAAAAGTTCCATTTACAGAATATAAATTGTTAGAAAGACTAGCTTTTAAATTTTTAAATAATTTGTCTTTAAAACCATTTTCTCCGCCAATATATTGCGCATAAGTAGCATTCGCACATTTCAGCCTGTAAAATTCTAGCGGATTATTCATGTCTAATGAAATATCTGCTCTACCAAATTCTTTAGAATTTTCTGTAATATCATTGTCTTCTACCAAATATTGTGCACTCACAAAACCGAAAGAAAACGTCATCATCACTAATAATAAAAACTTTTTCATGTCTTAAAATTTGATAGTAAATTTACAAAAAAAGGTTGTAAACGAATTACAACCTCTGATTTAAAATTTATAAAACTTCGATTTGATTTTTCAATAAATCATCGAATTCTTCTCTTTTTCTGATGAGATGCGCTTTTCCATCTAAGAATAAAACTTCAGCTGGTTTCAATCTAGAATTGAAATTTGAACTCATCTCAAAACCATAAGCGCCTGCATTTCTGAACACTAAAACATCTCCTTCTCTTACTTCGTGCAATTTTCTGTCCCAAGCAAACGTATCGGTTTCACAGATATTTCCCACAACCGTATAAATTCTTTCAGTTCCTTTAGGATTGGTTAGATTTTCGATGACGTGATATGAATCATAGAACATCGGTCTGATTAAATGGTTAAATCCAGAGTTCACCCCAACAAAAACTGTAGCAGTAGTTTGTTTAATCACGTTAGATTTTACCAAAAAATGTCCAGATTTAGAAACTAAATATTTCCCTGGCTCAAACCACAACTCAAAATCTTTTCCAGTTTCTTTTTTGAACTGAGCCACTGCTTTTTCTACTTTTTTACCCAAAGCTTTCACATCAGTTTCTAATTCGCCTTTTTGGTATGGAACTTTGAAACCGCTTCCCATATCAATATATTTAAGATTTGGGAAACTTTCTGAAAGTTCAAACATAATTTCTAAACCTTGTAAGAAAACTTCTGGGTCTTTAATCTCACTACCTGTATGCATGTGCAAACCTTCAATATTAAGATTAGTAGATTTCATCACGCGTTCTATGTGACGCATTTGGTGAATAGAAATCCCAAATTTAGAATCAATGTGCCCTGTAGAAATTTTATAATTCCCTCCTGCAAAAATATGTGGATTAATTCTTAGAAAAACTGGGTAAGAATCGCCATATTTAGTCCCGAATTGCTCTAAAATAGATATGTTATCAATATTAATATGAACTTTTAGAGCCATCGCTTCTTCTATTTCGGCAAGGTCTACACAATTGGGCGTAAATAAAATTCTCTCTGCCGAAAAGCCTGCTTTTAACCCTAATTTAACTTCGTTTATAGAAACACAATCAAGATTCGCTCCTAATTTTTCTACATATTTTAGGATGTTGATATTGGTGAGTGATTTACAAGCGTAGAAAAACTTAGTGCTCTCTGCAAAAGAAGTGGTGAGTTTCTCGTACTGAGATTTTATAGAATCGGCGTCATAAACATAAACCGGCGTTCCGAATTCTTCTGCAATCTGAAGCAAATCTTGATTTGTCATAATAAAAATTTTACTGCAAAAATATAAATTATAGATTTTAAAACCAAACAATAATTTTATTTAGTAAAAATTATCTATTTTTAGTATATTTTTTAGATTTATTTAGGTAATTTTTCTATTTTATACTCGTTTTTCAGTAAAGATAGTTTTAAATCGTTGATGATTTCTGGCGAAACTTTCTTCACTTCTATCTGTAATTTATTTAATTTCTTCCTAGATTGAATCTGATGGAACAATTCATAATACCCAAATGAAATCAATTTTCCTTCTTCTATGATGAGAAATGATTTTTCACCAAGATTTCTGCCTTTTCCAATCCAAAGTTCATTTCTACCTTTCAGTGTGATAAGCTCTTTCAGCGTTTTATAATCACTAAGCGTTTCATTTTCGGTGATATAATGCTTCACTTTGCTGCCTTGAGAAAAATTTTTGAATTTCAACAATGGTTTTTCAGTGTGAAGAGAATTTTTTTCAACCTTAAATTTTCCATCAATGTAGAACAAACCATAAGGTAAAAACTGCTTCTTCGATTTATTCTGATTCAGCAAAATCAATCTCGCAATCATATCTGTTCCCGTAAGTTCGTAGTTAATTTGGGCAACTTCTTCCTGAATACTTTGCCATTTAACAGATTTAGAATTGAATAATTTTTTAGAAACTCTAAAAATATCATCTACATAATCTTCAAAAAGAATGGCTCCAGAAGCATTTTGAAAATACACAAACCCTTTCTCCGAAGGTAAATCCTGAGTAAGTTCTTTTATTTTATTGATATAAGACTTCGCATTGCTTTCTTCGTGATGCTGTTGAATAATTTCATGGCTGTTGTCTTTGGTTTTTAACAATTTAAAAAGTTCCAAAGTAGCTCTCGCATCACCAGAAGCTCTGTGTTCATCAACCAAAGGAATTCCGATAGATTTACACAATTTCCCCAGAGAATAACTCTTTTCATGAGGAATCAGTTTTTTCGTCAAAGGAATCGTGTCTAAAGTATTGATTTTAAAATCAAAACCTAACCTTTTAAAACTCTGACGAAGCATTCTGTAATCAAAATCTATATTGTGCCCTACTAAAATGGTTCCTTCTGTAATTTCTATGATTCTTTTCGCGATTTCATGAAATTTCGGAGCGGTTTTCACCATTTTTTGTGTAATTCCTGTCAGTTTTTGTACAAATGGAGATATTTCACTTTCTGGATTAACAAGTGAAATAAATTGGTCTGTGATAACGTGGCCATCATATCTAAAAATCGCAATTTCTATAATGCTTTCTTTTCTATAAGGCGCTCCGTTTCCTTCTATGTCTATTATGGTATACAAAACGAAAAATAAATATCCCACAAATTTACGGTTTATAAATTGGTGGGATTTATAAAATTATAAGATTTTTTTACCTTCTCATCTTCAAACCAAACATTCCGAGGACAAATTTGGCGCCTTCTCTGGCTAAAGTGGTAGTGAATGTTCTTCCAGCTCTAGACTTCATCACTTGCTCGAACATTCCCGGTTCTTCTATGGGTTGTCTTGCCGTAGATTTTTCTTGTGCTACTTCTTTTTCTATTTCCGCAGCTTGCTCCATGCGTTTCGCTAAAATTTCGTAGGCAGATTCTTTATCCACATCATTTTTATATTTTTTAACCAAATCAGAAGAATTAACCAAATCATCTATCTCTTCAGAAGTCAAAACATCCATTCTAGATTCTGGAGAAATCAAATAAGTATGAACCAACGGTGTTGGAATTCCTTTTTCATCAAGCGCTGTGACGAAAGCTTCACCAATTCCTAAATTTTGAATTAAGTTCGCCGCATCATAATACTCTGTAATAGGATAATTTTCTACCGCTTTGTCTATTTCTTTTCTATCTTTTGCAGTAAAACCACGTAACGCATGTTGAATTTTTAAACCTAACTGAGCCAAAACATTTTCGGGAACATCTCCCGGAATCTGCGTGATAAAATATATTCCAACTCCTTTAGAACGTATCAATTTCACCATGGTTTCAATTTGTGAAAGTAGCGCTTTACTTGCTTCATTGAAAATTAAATGCGCCTCGTCTATAAAAAGAACCAGTTTTGGTTTTCCGCTGTCTCCTTCTTCAGGAAAAGTCATATAAATTTCTGCAAAAAGCGAAAGCATAAATGTAGAAAACAATTGCGGTTGATTCTGAATATCTGCAACTCTCAAAACATTTACCACGCCTTTTCCGCCTCTGGTTTGCAGTAAATCTTCTACATCAAAACTTGGTTCACCGAAAAAACTCGTTGCTCCTTGTTGTTCCATCGCAACAATCGAACGAAGAATTGCACCTAAAGAAGCTGGAGAAATAGAACCATAATTATCTGCTAATTCTTTTTTACCTTCTGCATTATCGGTTACATATTGCAAAACTTTTTTCAAATCATCTAAATCAATGAGCGGCAATGCTTTGTCATCTGCATATTTGAAAACAATAGACATAATACTTGCTTGCGTTTCATTTAATCCTAAAATTTTAGAAAGTAAAACTGGACCAAATTCTGTAACAGTAGCTCTCAGTTTCAAACCTTTTTCCGCAGAAATGGTCATGAGTTCTACAGGAAAAGATTGCGGCTGATATGGCAATTGCGTTTTCGCGTACCTTTCGTTAATTTTATCATTTTGTTCGCCTTCTACAGCAATTCCAGAAAGGTCACCTTTAATATCCATCACTAAAGTTGGAATACCTTTATGCGAAAGCTGTTCTACAAAAACTTGTAACGTTTTGGTCTTTCCTGTACCTGTAGCTCCTGCAATCAGACCATGTCTATTGACCGTTTTTAGAGGAACGGTAACATCTACTTCCGTAATTACTTCTCCGTCTAACATTCCCTTTCCTAGAACGATATATTCTCCTTTTGGTTGATATCTTGCGTTAAGTTCTTCTATAAATTTTGATTTTTCTGCCATTATTTTAATTTTTTTTCAATCTTTAAATTTAAAAAATTTAGAAATACTTCTGCGAAATTATTTTTTAAAATGTATTTTTGCCCTGATTAAAATCATTTGCATAATAAGACAAATTTGTCCTATTTTTGTAATGCAATGAAAAGTGCTATTTCTTTCATATTATCTTCTATCATATTTCTGGCAAGTTTCCAGAACTCACTTTTCTATGTAGATTATCAAATCAATACAGAATTCTACGAAACGTATTGTATTAACAAACAAAAACCAGAATTAGACTGTAACGGTAAATGTCAGGTTAAAAAAGCAACGGAGCAATCTCAAAATCCAGCTTCACAAATTAAATATGCTTTCGAACTGAACATTCTCCCTTCAAAACCCTTAGAAACTGAAATCAGAAATCCTTTTTCTTTGGAACTCAAATCTAAAAAGTTTTCATATAACCATATTTTCACTTTAGATGGTTATACTCACATTCTACCGGATCCTCCGAAAAATTTAGCTTAAACCTAATCACTTTTTTCGCTCAGAACATTTCTCTTTATCATAATTTGATGAAGTGCAGTGACACATGATTATTTAATCTAAATTTTAAAAACAATGAATATTAAACTTTATAGCATTGCTGCAATATTTTTTGCAACAACACATTCTTTATTCGCTCAACAAGAACAAGACAGCACTTACCGAAATATAGAAGTAGTAAAAATTACCAAAGTTTTACCTAAATCTCAAAACAAACAAAACTTAGAAACCAAACAATCTGATTTGCTGAATCACGATGCAGGAAAATTCCTGAATTCTATTCCAGAAATTAACGGAATTAAAAAAGCTGGAAATTATGCTACTGATCCAGTTTTGAGAGGTTTCAAATATGAGCAGTTGAATATTGTTATTGACGGAGCAGCTCATGCCGTAAATGCTTGCCCAAGTAGAATGGATCCTGCAGTTTCTCAAGTGAATATGAACATGGTTCAAGAAGCTGAAATTTACAAAGGTCCTTATCATTTCCGATACGGAAATTCTTTTGGAGGAACCATTAATTTCGTAACCCTTGCTCCTGAATTTACAGAAAATTTAAAATTAGGTGGTAGAATTTCATCAGGCTACGAAAGCAATGGAAACGTTTTCAGAAATGAATTGTTTTCTCAACTTTCACACCAAAAAATTGTTTGGGATTTATTCGGTTCTTACCAAAAAGGAGAGCGTTACAAAGATGGAAACGGTGATGAAGTGCGTTCTGCTTTCCTAAGATATAATATGGGAACCAAAGGAAATTTCAAATGGAATGACCAAAACGTGACCACATTACAAATCAATACCAACCAAGGAAGAGATGTAGAATTTGCCGCACTAAACATGGATTTAATTTATGACAAAACATGGATGTTCCAGTTAAAACATTTGGCAGAATTCAACCAAAAATATTTAAAACATTTAGATTTTAATTCTTATTACTCTTTCGTAGACCATTCTATGGGAACTCCTGATAGAAAAATGGTTTCTGACGTACAATCTACCACTTATGGAGCCCGATTAGAATCTAAATTCGCTTTTGGAAAAAACACTTTCTACACTGGCTTAGATTATAAACATGAAGGCGCGGAAAATATCAGAATGATTATGCCTGCAATGATGCCAATGAGAGACGGAACTTCTTGGCAAGATTCTTCTACTGACCAAATCGGTTGGTTTAATGAATATCAAATCAATTTTAAAAATTCAAAATTAGTAGCTTCTCTTCGTTTAGATTACAATAAAGGTGATGCGAAAGCACTTTCTAATCTATTCAAAACACTTTACGGAGACGGAAAAGCAGAAAACTTGAACCACAGCTTAAGTTTAGGATATAATAAAAATTTGTGCAACCATAATCAGCTGGGAATTTGGCTAGGAAGAGCACAACGAAGTGGAAGTTTAACCGAAAGATATATCAATAGATTTGCTGTAGGAATAGACGCTTACGAATTGGTAGGAAATCCTGATTTAAAACCTGAAACCAACAATCAAATCGACCTTATTTTTACCCATAAAAAAGATAATATTTTCTTTCAAGCAGATGTTTTCTATTCTTACTTAGAAAATTATATTTCTGGAGTGATTGTTCCTATCAAACCATATTCTATGACGGCACCAGGAACCAGACAAATCCAAAATATAGAAAAAGCCTTCAAAACAGGAGTGGAAACCAGATTTAATTGGCAATTTTTACCAAAATTCCGCACAGAATTGGCAGCAGCTTATACCTATGCAGAAGACATGAACTCCAATAATCCTTTACCAGAAATCGCTCCGCTAGATTTCCGCTGGAATGTATTAGCAGATTTTTCGCCAGTAAGTTTGGGACTTCATTACAGATATTGTGCAAAGCAAAGCAGAATCAATCCTACTTTTGGTGAATTTACTACTCCAGAATTTTCTGTGTTTGATTTCACCTCAAAATACAATGTTTTCAAAAATGCTACTTTAAGTTTTGATGTTTTAAACATTTTTGACCGTGCTTATGCAGAACATTTAAACAGAACACTTTCTACCAATAAAAAACAAAGAATTTTAGCAGTTGGTAGAAGCTTCAACATTGGTTTTAGCTATAATTTTTAATACATTTTTTCCTTTTGTGTCTAAAACATTTTAGGCACAAAAGTTTTATTTTTTAGTCTAAGAGAGTCTAGCGAATTTTCCTAGGCTTTACTTTTAGAAGATTGACAAACCTCATCTCTTTTTACGCATGAGAATGTCAATAATTTTGCTTAAATTTGTTAATCATCAAAAATAAAAAAATCATGGATAAAGCATACATTTTATCTAGCATTATAGATGAGTATCAAAAAGTTATTGACAACCTAAAAGCTTCGGTGGAGCGTTACAAGCATGAATCTGATATTGACGAAGATAACACGTTAGACCCAGAAGATTACGCCAGACAAACTGAAGCCAAAGATATGCAGCTTCGCTTTGAAAAAATGCTGAACGAAGCCAAACAAAATCTGAAATTTTTAGAAGATTCTAAATCAGAAACTAAGGAAATTGCAGAAGTTGGTGCTTTATTAGAGACCGATAAGAATTATTTATTCATAGGGGTTTCTGTTCCAGCATTTAAATTGGGAGAAAAAGATGTGATTTCGTTCTCAGAAGATGCTCCTGTTTACCAAAATGTAAAAGGCAAAACACCAGGCGAAACCATAGAAATGGGCAATAATAACTTTGAAATTAAAAATATTTTTTAAATGTCAAAAACTACAGAATTTAGCGCAACACCAGAACTTTTAAAACAGTTATACGAATACAGCATTATAAAAAATTACGAAGCTGGCGATGTTATTTTAGACGAAAACGCAAGAATTCGTTCTATCCCTATCGTTACCAAAGGAAGCATAAAAGTAATGCGTACCGAAGAAGACGGTAGAGAAATTTTACTTTATTATATAAAAGCTGGCGAAAGTTGCGTAATGTCTTTCCTTGGTGGTTTACACGGAGAAACCTCTAAAGTAAAAGCCGAAGTAGAAGAAGATGCTGAAATATTATTCTTGCCTACTGAAAAAGTAGCGCAACTCATCAAAACACATCCAGAATGGTTAGAATATATTTTCAAATTATACCATAAACGCTTTGAAGAATTGCTAGAAATGGTAAATGAAGTAACTTTCAAAAAAGTGGATGATAGATTACTCTCTTTGCTTCAAAAAAAATCAGAACTTACTGATTCTAAAATCATTCATACTACACACGAACAATTAGCCAATGAATTAGGAACAGCCAGAGTAGTGGTTTCCAGACTACTAAAATCGCTGGAAGAAGACGGCAAACTAAAATTAGGAAGAAATAAAATTGAACTTTTATCATAAAAATGCAACTTAAGTTGCATTTTTTTATTTTTACAAAACAGAACTTTGCAAAAATTTGATTAATGGAAATCTTAGGATACTTTTTCGCACTTATCATCGGGTTAATTATGGGAATAATTGGCGGTGGTGGCAGTATTTTAGGTGTTCCAATTTTTGTCTATCTGTTTGATATGAACGCATTAACCGCAACTACTCTTTCCCTTTTTGTAGTGGGAGTTGCGAGTGCAGTTGGCGCTACAGGAAATGCCAGACAAGGAAATGTAGATTTCAAAACCGCTTTATTATTTGGGATTCCTTCTGTATTGTCTGTGATTTTTGTTCGCAAAATTATTTTACCTCATCTTCCTGATCCTCTTTTCAGCATAGGAACATTTCCTATTGAGAAAAATCTATTCATTTTAGTTCTTTTTGCTGCTTTAATGCTCATTTCTTCCATTAAAATGATTGTAGGAAATCAAAAAATAGAAACTACTAATCAAAGTCCGCAATATCCAATGTTGGTTACCCAAGGAATTGCTGTAGGAATGATTACAGGAATGATTGGAGCTGGCGGCGGTTTTCTCATTGTTCCTGCATTGGTTATGCTGCTGAATTTAGAAATGAAAAAAGCCATCGGAACTTCTATGATGATTATTTCTATGAATTCTCTTTTAGGTTTTTTAAGTTCTCAAAACACAGAAATCAATTGGCAATTTCTTTTGATTTTCACTTCAATTGCTGTCATTGGAATGCTCATTGGAATTCAGTTGGCAAAAAAAATAGATGGCAAAAAACTGAAACCTATTTTCGGTTGGTTTGTTTTGATGATGGGAATTTATATCATCATCAAAGAAATCTTTTTTCATTAAATTCCTTTAATAGTGATTCTCTATCGAACTATGTGATTTTTGTTACAGAAATCTATTAAAATTTACCCCATTTTTGTACTACAAATTACGAAGAAAAAAAAGTCATAGATTTTTTGTTGTAACTTCGTAGTGTAGTAACATATAAAAATATTAAAATGAAAATAGAACAAATTTATACCGGTTGTTTAGCTCAAGGAGCTTATTACATTGTTTCTGAAGGAGAAGCAGCCATCATTGATCCATTAAGAGAGGTACAACCTTATCTTGATCGATTGGCAAAAGATAACGTAAAACTCAAATACATTTTTGAGACCCATTTTCATGCAGATTTTGTATCTGGTCATGTAGATTTATCTAAAAAAACAGGTGCTCCTATTATTTATGGACCAACTGCTGCGCCAGAATTTGAAGCCATCGTAGCAGAAGACAATCAAGTTTTCGAAATTGGAAAAATAAAAATAAAAGTTCTTCACACTCCTGGTCACACCATGGAAAGTTCTACCTATTTATTGATAGACGAAAATGGTAAAAACCATGCTATTTTCTCTGGTGATACTTTATTTTTAGGAGATGTAGGAAGACCAGATTTAGCTCAAAAAGCGGCAAATCTTACTCAAGAAGAATTAGCAGGATTACTTTATGATTCTTTGTATAATAAAATTCTTCCTTTAGAAGATGATATTACCGTTTATCCAGCTCACGGTGCTGGTTCTGCATGCGGAAAAAACATGCAAAAAGAAACAGTAGACACTTTAGGAAATCAAAAACAAACCAATTACGCTCTAAAACAAACCTCTAAAGAAAGTTTTATTGCTGCAGTTTTAGACTGTTTAACCGCTCCACCGAAATATTTCGGTATGAATGTAGCAATGAACAAAAAAGGCTATACCAGTTTTGATGAAGTTTTAGCAAAAGGTAAAACCGCACTTTCAGTAGATGAATTTGAAACTGCTGCAGAAGAAACTGGAGCTTTAATATTAGACACCAGAAATGCTGCAGAATTTCACAAAGGATTTATTCCTCAATCGATTAATATCGGGTTGAAAGGAGATTTTGCACCTTGGGTTGGAAGCATGATTGTAGATGTTCAACAGCCTATTCTTTTGGTTTGTGATGATTGCACCGAAGAAGAAACCATTACCAGACTTTCTAGAGTTGGGTTTGATAATGTTTTAGGATACTTAAAAGGCGGCTTTGAAAGCTGGAAAAATTCAGGAAAAGAAATTGATACCGTTCATAGAATTTCGCCAGAAGAATTTGCGGAAAAATTCAATGAAAACAGCAAGGTTATTGACGTAAGAAAAGAAGGAGAATATGCTGCAGAACACGTAAATGATGCTTATAGCAAACCATTGGCTTACATTAATGACTGGGTAGGAAACATCAATCCAGATGAACATTTCTTCTTGCATTGTGCAGGTGGCTACAGAAGTATGATTGCTGCAAGTATTTTACAAGCAAGAGGTTATAGAAATTTCACAGAAGTAGAAGGTGGTTTTAACGGAATTAAAAAAACAGAAAAAGTTCCTACTACAGATTTTGTGTGTCAAAGTAAAACTGCATTGTAATGAACATTTTCGAGAAAACAGACTTCACAGGAGATAAACCTTCTGTAGTAAGCATCAAAAAAACGGATAAAGTCAACCTTTTTACTGTAGGCTTATCAGAAAAGCAAGTGTTAGCAAAGCATATCACAACTATTCCTGCGACTTTAGTTTTACTAAGAGGAAAAGTAGACTTTAACATCTCTGGAGAAACGGTTGTTTTAAGAGAAGGAGATATTTACGAAATCCCAGTAAATGTAGAACACGAAGTGGTAGGAAGAGATATAGAAAATGTATTCTTAATTGTAAAAGAGTTATAAAATTGAATCAATTCGATCAAAATTTTTGGAATTCTCGTTGGGAAAATGGCGAAACAGGTTGGGACATTGGCGAAGCCTCTTCACCTATTGCAGAGTATTTTTTACAAGTAGAAAATAAAGAGGTTAAAATATTAATTCCCGGCTGTGGAAATGCTCACGAAGCAGAATTGCTATTAGAAGAAGGTTTTACAAAGATCACGCTTCTAGACATTGCTCAGAAAGCTTGCGAAGTGATTTCTCAGAAATTTTCTCACCACGAAGTAGAAGTCATCTGCGAAGATTTTTTTGAGCACCAAGGAAAATATAACATCATTGTAGAACAAACATTTTTCTGCGCACTTGATCCAGTTTTAAGAGCAAAATATGTAGAAAAAATGCACGATTTACTTGCCGAAAATGGCAAAATCATTGGAGTAATGTTCAATAAAGACTTCGGGAATCCTTTCCCTCCTTTTGGTGGAAATATAGAAGAATACAAATCTCTTTTCAGCGAAAAATTCGAGATTAAAACATTAGAAAACTGCTACAACAGTATAAAACCGAGACAAAACACCGAAGTTTTTATTAACTTCACTAAAAAATAAACTCACCATAAAACAAAAAAATATGAAAAAAAACATGGGAGCAACAGACAAGTACATCAGACTTTTCGTTGCATTAATTTTAGCCGTTTTGGTTTACCTTAAAGTGATTGAAGGAACTTGGGGAATCGCAGCAACTGCAGTTGCATTCGTTTTTCTATTAACTGGAGCCATCGGCTTTTGTCCGCTTTATACTTTATTTGGCATTAACACTTGCAAAAGAGAGTAAAAATTAAAATTTTGCCAAAGTTTGAAAAATTCAACTTTGGCAAAATTCATCAAAAATTATGGAAAATTTTATTAAAAAATACAAACTAGGACTCATCGGAATCGTATTAGGCGGAATTTTAGGTTACGCTTATTACCATTTTATTGGGTGCAATACCGGAACTTGTGCCATTACGTCTAAACCTATTAACAGTTCGGTTTATGGTATGGTGATGGGTTATCTTATTCTTTCAACTTTCGAAAAAACAAAAGAAAATAAATAAAACATGTTAGGATTTTTAAAAAACTTATTTGGCGGTAAAAGTGTAGATTACGCAGAATTAGTAAAAAATGGAGCTCAAATTATAGACGTAAGAACGCCTGCAGAATTTAATGGTGGTCATGTAAAAGGCGCTAAAAACTTTCCGCTACAATCTCTAAGTCAAAATTTAGGAAAAATCAATAAAAACAAACCTGTAATCACGTGTTGTGCAAGTGGCGCAAGAAGTGCTGCCGCAAAAAGCATTTTACAAAACAGTGGATTTACAGAAGTTTATAACGGCGGCGGTTGGATGAGCCTTAAAAACAAATTATCATAAAATGAGAAATTTCTTTAGTAGTTGGAATTTGAGAAGAATCGTCTATTTGATTGGTGGAATATGGATTGTAGCACAATCTGTAATGGATAAAATGTGGATTCTCATTCTATTTGGGTTGTATTTTATTGCCATGTCTGTATTTAAATTTGGTTGCGCTTCAGGAAATTGTACTGTCACAAATCATAAAAACCTACCATAGTTTCTCTGTCTTTTTTTAGTAAATTTGTTTTAACTTTTTATAAAACAAAGAGATATGTCACAAAAATTTCAAGAAATCATCAGTTCTGAAAAACCAGTGTTAATAGACTTTTTTGCAGTGTGGTGTCAACCGTGCAGAGTACAATCTTCTGTATTAGTCACTGTAAAAGAACAAGTAGGAGATAATGCCAGAATTATAAAAATAGATGTAGACCAATATCCTGATATTGCTGCTCAATATAACGTGAGAGGCGTACCTACACTTGCTCTTTTCAAAAAAGGTGAAATGCTTTGGAGAGAAAGTGGCGTACATGATGTAAATACCTTGGTGAATCTCATCAATCAACACAAATAATCTCATTCATGAGTAATTTTCCTGTTTATAGCGCTTGCGATTTAATTTCTACTGAAAATTCAGAAAGTGAAATCGTAGTTCATGAATTGCAAGATTTATTGACAGAAAAAAGTTTTATTCCAGAAAAACCTCATCGTCACACTTTTCACCAGATTCTGTACGTAGAAGAAGGCGCTGGAATTCATAAAATAGATTTCGAAGACTATTCTATAGATTCTCCAATCATCTATTTTATTTCTGCGGGACAAGTGCATGATTTGAATTTCAAAAAACAAGTGACCAAAGGTTATTTGATTAATTTCAATGCAGAATTTTTCACTTCATTTCTCGCAAAATCTCATTGTATAGATAAATTGCCATTTTTCAGAATTAATGGAAACTTCACTTCTTACCAAATCAAAAAAGAAAAAGCTGAAGAACTCGAAGAAATTTTTGACAAAATTAATTTCGAATACAAACAACAAAAAAGAAAATCCGAAGATTTAATCAGAATTTATCTTCTCGAATTGTTTTACTTCATTTTAAACGACGAAGAAAATACAGACGAAAACATAAATATTACCAATCAAAGAATTTTAATCAATAAATTCCAAAAGCTAGTAGAAGAAAACTATACCGCTGAACATTATCCCAAATTTTATGCAGACAAGCTCGCGATTACTGCAAATTACCTCAATTTCGTATGTAGAACTTTTGCAGGCAAAAAGGCTGGAGAAATCATTAGAAACAGGATTATTCTAGAAGCCAAAAGATTGCTCATCAATTCAGAATTAAGCATTTCTCAAATTTCTTTTCAATTAGGTTTTGAAGACAATTCTTATTTCACCAAGTTTTTCAAAACCCATGCTAGAATTTCTCCTTCTGAATTCAGACAACATCTTAATAAATAAAAATTACCATTTCCCGAAGATTTTTTACAAGAATTTATTGCAATTCTTAGCATACCTTTGTATTGTAAAATTACACTCAGAACAAACGCAAAACTTTTCATATTTTTTATAAAAACGCAACTAAAATCATAAAATTTTGTTGCGTTTTTCCTTTATAAACCCTTTCCAGAAAGCGTTTTCTGACTTTGGCACGGAAATAGAATATCTCATAACAGCAACCCTAAGTTTTTCGAAGCAAGACTTTAGAAGCAGCCAAGAAAAACTTATTTAAATAAATATAATATGAGAAAATTTTATTTTTTATTAGCCGCATTCATCGCATTAGGATTTAGTGCACAAGAAGCAGGAAAAGCTGGAGAATTATTAAAAAACGAAGCGAGCAAAACCGAAACTTCTGCAAAAAATGAAGCTTTTGGCAGAAATAATTCTCAAGATAAATCTTCAGTTTTTAGAAACGATAATGGTTTTAGAAATTCTACAGAAAAATCAAGACCTAATTATAATTGGAACCAAAACTACGCTTATGGTTACGCCGAAGTTTTCTTAAGAATTCCAGAGCAAGGTTACTTTAGCATAGAAATTGGCGACCAAAAAATTTCTAACGCTTCAGGAAAATTTAGATTTTTTGACTTGATGCCAGGAAACAACGTCATTTCTATCTATGAAAGAAATTTCCTAGTGTACAGAACTAGAATCAATATTAAAAACAACACCAGATTGGTTTTAGACTATTTTACACATCAAGGTTTATATCTTCTAGGAACCTACAACCTGAGAAACAACTACGGAAATGTATGGAATGACACTTGGAACAGTCCTTACGGTAATGGAAACGGAAACTCTTGGGATCCTTATGATGATTATCAAAACGATTATGGATACGGAGATACTTACGGAAATGTAATGAGCGAAAGAGAATTTTCTTCTTTTTTACAAATGCTGAAAAAACAGAGTTTTGATGACAGAAGATTAGATTTTTTAAAAAGCCAACTCAATAGAACTGATTTCAACACGAGACAAATCAAATCTATTATGAAAGAGTTTAGTTTTGATAAAAATAGACTGGAATTTGCAAAGATGGCTTATAGAAATTGTGTAGACAAAAGAAACTATTTTGAATTATACGACGCATTTGACTTCGAAAGTTACGCCAGAGAATTGAACAAATTTGTTCAAAACCAAAGATAACCCAATCATTCATTCATATATACAAAAAGTCGGTTTCAGAAATTCTGAAGCCGACTTTCTTTATATGGAAACACTTCATTTAGTTCGGTTTAATCACCATCAAACCTCGCATTTCATTCTCTTGATACCCAATTGCTTTATCATTAGGATAGAGTGATTTTATTTTCGCTAAGGTTTCTGGTTTTATATCTTTTTCGGAGCCATGACATTGTAAACACATATTATTAGTGGTAATTGGCGCATAAAAAACTCCGTTTTCCATCGTTGCTTTTAGTTCTTCTTTTTTGGCCAATTGTGCTTTGAACTGTTCTATAATTTTCAATTCAGCAGCATTTGCTGCGTTATCAGAATTTCTATTTTTATCAGAAACTCTTTTTATCATCACATTATGCTGGTCTTCCAACTGTTTGGTAAGCGGAATGGCGTTTACATTACAAAATTCTAAAGCATTTTCGGCTCCTTTTTCAGAAATTTTCTGCGTAAGATTGGTCACCAAATTCTTTTTGGTTTCTTCGGCGATTTTTTTAAAATCAGCTTTTGTTAATTGTTTTTGCGGAATAATTTCCTTGGGCAAAACACCTTTATTTCCCGTTTCTTTGGAACATTGAATCAAAAATATTCCTGAAACTGCGAGCGTTAAGTAAATTCTTGTTTTCATAATTGTTTTTTCAAATTTGTGAATTTAATGCTTGACTGAGCGTAACTTTTGTTACTTTTACCCAAAGTTAATGAATTATGAAAAACCTTTTTACAATTATTTTGTTATCAAGTTTCGGCATCTTTTTCTCACAAGAAAAAGACATTTTGAAAGTTTTGCATACACAACAAACCGCTTGGAATAATGGCGATATCGAAAATTTTATGAAAGGATACTGGAAAGATGATTCACTGCTTTTTATCGGTTCAAAAGGCCCGACTTACGGTTGGCAAAAAACGCTAGACAATTACAAAAAAACTTATCCCAATAAAGAAATGATGGGCATTCTAGAATTTTCTGACATTCAAGTGAAAATGCTAGGTAAAAAACATGCTTATGTCTTCGGAAAGTGGAAACTCATCCGTGCAAATGACACTCCCAATGGAATTTACACCTTGGTTTTCCAGAAATTTAAAGACGGCTGGAAAATTATTTCAGACCACACAAACTAGCTGTAGAATGGTAGGGTTAAAGAGAAAAACATCTGTTATTCTATAATTCTACTATTTTAAAATCATCTGCATCGTTTAAAAAAGGAAACTCTTTTCTGAAAGCTTCTAATTTTTGCAAATCTAATTCTGCAAAGATTAAATCTCCATTTTTAGTAGAAATGTCTGTTCCATCTGCAAAAAAACAATGACTACTTTCTTGATATTTCAAGTTATTTCCGTCTTCGCCAGTTCTATTTAAGGCAAAAACATAGGCTTGATTTTCGATTGCTCTTGCTCTATTTAATATTTCCCACGCCAAAACTCTGGTTTCTGGCCAATTTGCGACATTTAGAATTACATCATAATCTTTTCTGTTTCTTGCAAAAACTGGAAATCTCGCATCAAAACAAACTTGTAATAAAAACCTGAATCCCAGATATTCCACCACTACTCTTTCTGTTCCTGCAGTGTATACTTTATCTTCTCCTGTGTAAGAAAAAAGATGTCTTTTATCGTATTGATGGCTAGTCCCATCTGGTTTTACAAAATAAAATCGGTTATAGAATTTGTCATTATCCTTCACAGAAACGCTTCCGCCAATTGCTGCTTTTTTAGTTTTGGCAAAATTCTTCATCCAAGTCAATGCAAGCTCTTCATCATCTGCTACTTCCTGAGCTTTCATGTAGAAACCAGTAGTAAACATCTCTGGAAGCAAAAATAAATCTGCTTCTAAATATTTAAATTTTTCTTCTATTAAAAGAAAATTTTCTTGTTTTTCTTTCCAAATAATATTTTGACTTAAACCGATGATTTTCATAATGCTTAGGTTTCAGAATTTTTAAAATGTTTTACAAAATTACCACAAAAGTCTCTTCGTTAGGCAACATTACTATAAATTTGTCGTTAGAAAAACAGAAATTCAAATAAAACTTAAAAATAAATATTCTTATGAAAAAATTAGTATTAGCATTCGCAATGTTGTTCGCAGGACAATTAGCATTTGCACAAGCATGGCAAGGTAAAGGCGACCAAAAATTACAAGTAGGTTTTAACGGTTACGGAAACGGAACTGGAGTTACAGCAACGTACGACTATGGAGTTTCTAATGTAGTTTCTTTAGGAGCAGGAGCAAATTTCTATTTTGATGGATACAGAGACAATAATGAAGACAATAACGTTTTCGTTTTTGGTAGAGTAAATTTCCACCTTCAAGACGCTCTTAACATGCCTAGCAAATGGGATTTATATCCTGGTTTAGACGTAGGTTTATTAGGAAATACATTCGGATTAGGTGCACACTTAGGTGTAAGATATTTCTTTAACAATAATGTAGGTGCATTTATAGAAGCTGGCAACAATGGTAGCATAGGTTTATCATTTAACTTCTAATAAAAAAATCAACAATATTTAATGGAAAAGACGCTTTTTGGCGTCTTTTTTTATTTGGTACAGTTTTAGTGAAAGAGAATTATTACATTTGCATAACTTTAAAAAAATTAAAATTTAATGGAATTAGCAACGCAGATATTTCAGTTTATATTAAGTATTTCAATTCTCGTTATTCTACACGAATTAGGGCATTTTTTACCTGCAAAATGGTTTAAATGCAGAGTAGATAAATTCTACTTATTCTTTGATCCATGGTTTTCATTAGCGAAGAAAAAAATTGGTGAAACCGAATACGGAATCGGTTGGTTACCATTTGGCGGTTACGTAAAAATCGCAGGAATGGTAGACGAAAGCATGGATACAGAACAACTGAAACAACCTGCTCAACCTTGGGAATTCAGAAGCAAACCAGCTTGGCAAAGACTTATCATCATGTTAGGTGGTATTTTCGTAAATCTTATTTTAGCTTGGGCTATTTACACAGGATTGAATTTATCTGTTGGTGAAAAATACCATGATTTAGCAAAATTTGAGAATGGAATTGCAGTTTCTGAAGAAGGTGCAAAAATGGGATTGATGAACGGCGACAAAATTTTAAAAATAGATGGGAAACCTGCCGTAAGAATGGAAAATTCTATGATTAATATGCTTCTTGCCAATGAAATCACCGTACTTAGAAATGGTAAAGAAGTTTCTTTTGCACCAAAAGAAGACGGAATTGCTCATATTTTAGGCTCAAAAACGGCTAAATTATACATCACCAATAGATTTGCACCAGTAGTAGATTCTTTAACAGAAGGGCCTGCAAAACAAGCTGGATTACAAAAAGGAGATAAAATTGTAGCTCTTAATGGTAAAACGATTAGATTTTTTGATGAATTTTCTGATAGATTAGCTGGAAAGAAAAACCAACCAATTACTGTAGATGTTTTTAGAAATAATGAATTAAAAAGATTTACTTTCAATACAAACAAAGAAGGAAAAATAGGTTTCAGACCAGATTTTAAAGAAGCTGAAGCTGCTTTCAATAATACAGTAACCAATCAAGAATACAGCTTTTTACCAGCAGTTGGTAGAGGTTTTGAGAGAACTGTAGAATCTCTTACCATGCAGATTAAGCAGTTTAAATTAATGTTCAACAAAAAAATCAAAGGTTACAAAAATGTTGGCGGACCAATTGCAATTGTGAAAATGATGCCTAAAGAAATAGATTGGGTTGCATTTTGGAGTTTTACAGCTATGTTTTCTGCTTGGTTAGCATTCCTTAACTTGTTACCAATTCCAGGATTAGATGGTGGTCATGCCTTATTTACGACTTGGGAACTCATCACAGGGAAGCCTGTTCCTCAAAAAGTTTTAGAAAATGCACAAATGATTGGAGTAATCTTTTTAATGGGATTAATGCTATTAATCTTTGGATCAGATATTTACAAATTTATCATTTCACCATTTTTAAAATAATGTAAATTTTTTCAAAAAATATTTTGCGCAAATAGAAAAAACGTATTATATTTGCACCACTCAAAACAACAAGAGTAGCCTTTTTAGCTCAGTCGGTTAGAGCATCTGACTGTTAATCAGAGGGTCGCTGGTTCGAGCCCAGCAAAAGGCGCACTAGTTTTCAACCACTTACAAATTTATTGTAGGTGGTTTTTTATTTTGGGTAACACATAGGTAACACATTTTTGTAAAAACTATTTTTCTTAAATTTGGAGTATGAAAGCACTTGAAGAATTAGAATATTTAGTTAATAGCAATGCTGAAATACTTTATCACCTAGATTTTTTAAAAGAGTGTGAAGAATTATATGCAGATAAGAATCTGGAAGTTAATGATGAAAAAAAATATATAAATTATATTGAAGGTGAAATGACCTACACATTAACTTTTGATTCGTGGTACCTTTTACGGAGCATAAAGAAATTAGCAGAAGTTATAACTAGTGTAGAAGTTGAATTATTTGAGCTAAGCAAAAACAATAAAAATCCAAACGGATTTCTTAAACTTCTATCTAAAAAATTCGAAATTTTTACATATAAAGCAAATCTTGAATCAGGAATTAAATTAAACATCATTCCTTTCTTAGAAGAGACAAAATCTAAATTTGATAAAGTAAAGAATTTCAAAGATTTTGGAAATCTAAAATTAAGTTTAAAAATTAATTCATTTTCATGGTTTGGTAAAAATAAGGATGAAAACATTATACAGATAAAAAAATTATATGAATTACTTACCGAAAACCCTGCTTTAATAGAATGTTCAGAAGAAGAATTTCTTAACGCATTTAGCAATAAAGAAGTTAAAGTTGGTATAAGATGGTTGGTGAAAGGGAAAAATGGTAAATTTTCTAAATCTTCCCTTTTTTACTTGTTGGATAAACTATTTGAATTGGAGCTATTGGAAGATTTTCCCCAATATGACTTAAATTCAAAAATTTCGTACATTTTTAGAGATAATAATGGTGAACATATACAAAATATAAGACAGTCAAAACTTGCTAGATCATCAAATCCAGCAATGTCAGAAAGAATAGACAAAATTTTTGAAGATTTGGTCGATAACTTCTAATAATGATTATTTTTATTGTTAAGCAATTCCAAAAGGAGTTGCTTTTTTTTGGCTCAAACCTTTACATTCATAGAGTAAAGGTATGGTGAATATTTGTAAATGTTATTAATAGTGAACTTTGTCCCGTAAAGCTTTACAAACAAAATTTTAAATAAAATAATTAGAAATGAATAATTTAAATAATATTAAAATTATGACTCTACAAGAAACAAGTACATACTTGAAAGTAAGCAAATCGTTTCTTTACAAGCTCACTAGCAAAAAGGAAATCCCATTTTACAAACCAGCAGGAAAACTGATTTATTTTCTTAAAGAGGAAATAGATCAATGGATAATGGATGGAAAAATAATAACATCCCAAGAAAAGATAGAAAGTTTTATTAACAATCTAAAAACAAGAAAAAATGGAAAATAATTTTTATAGAATTACTCAAAGTGGTAGCAAAACTATAGTGGACATCTATAGGGCAAAATTGTTAAAATTTTGGGATGAACTTGGGTTCAAGAAATTAAAAATGCCAAAAGGAGGCTATTCACTGGTGCAAATCAAGAACAATTCAATTATTTCCGAAGTTCAAAAAGAAGAATTAATGCACGCTGTAAAGTACAAACTTTTGAATGAAGATGACGTTCCACTGGTTTGGGAAGAATTTCTTTCTGGAGATTATATTAATAAAAACAACTATCTCGCACTTGAAACTATTAGAGAATTGAGATTAAATCTTTCAACTAAAAATACTGCTTATTTCTTCTTTAGGAATGGAGTGTTAAAAGTTACACCTAATACTATGGATATAATTGATTATAATGATTACCAAGGCTATATCCACGAAGATCAAATCATACAACACGATATCAATTTAGAAAATAATCAACAGTCTGAATTTGATGAGTTCCTTAAAAAAGTAAGTGGTAATGATGAAGCAAGATATCAAAGTCTAACTACTGCAATTGGATACCTACTTCATAGTTACAAGGATTTGGCTTTAACGAAAGCTATAATTTTAGTTGATGAAGAACTTGATTTTTCGGGAGAAGCTAATGGTGGAACTGGTAAGTCTATAATTGCTAAAGCTGTTCAATATATGACGAGCTCCATTTTTAAGGATGGAAAAGCCCTTCATCATAAGAGCAATAGGTTTTTTTACCAAGACATCAATCTTTATCATAGAGTTTTAATCATTGATGATGTAAATGTGGATTTTGAGTTTGAAACCTTTTATTCAGTAATAACTGGAGAAATGCAGGTAGAGGAAAAATATAAAGCAGCTTACAAGATACCTTTCGAGTTAAGTCCAAAATTATTAATAACATCCAATTATATGGTTAAAGGCTCTGGTGGAAATTCGGATGAACGAAGAAGAATAGAAATTGAAATATTTCCTTATTACAAAAGAGATTTTACTCCTATTGATGATTTTAAACACAGATTTTTTAGTGATTGGAAACAAGAAGAATGGAATCCTTTCTTTATAGGAATGGCTAAGTACTGTCAAAATTATTTGCGAAGTGGAATTGTATATCCAATCCCAATAAATTTGGCAGAGAACAAATTAAAGCAAAATACTGATCAATCATTCGTGGAGTTTGCAGACCTAAATTTAATAATACCTACTGATAAAGATAGCAATACACTTAACAAAGCAACACTATATGATGATTATAGACATGCGTATCCTGTAGAATCTAGAAATGTGACTGCTATCAAATTTAAAAAATGGATTGATGAATTTTGCAAATTCAGGGGTTTAGAAGCATACCATTTTAAAAGTGATTCCAATAATCTAATCAAAATTACAAAAATTTAAAAGTAAAAAAAATGATAACTTATAACAAAAATGGCAGAGTAAATTCTGCCATTTTATTTATAAATTTCTTCCAGATACCTATTCTTACCATAGGAGAGTTCAATGCTATATCCATCAGGAATATATATCAGCCATAGCTCTATGTCACAAAATAGATTGTAAATTTCTGCATCAAGGTATTCATTTTTAAATTGGGTTCTATTTCCAAAATTTATGTCTAAAATATCTCTGAATAATTTTAGTTGTTCTTTAGTTTCAAAATCTACAGTAAGTTTTACAACTTTCAGAATATCCCAACAGAATACAAGTTCTACATATCTAGGGATAACACCTAAAAATAATAACTCTCTAAAGTAGATATAGCTATCAAAGCCTAAAATTCTTTCCTTTTCTGTTGGTTCTAAATCAAACTCCCAATTCTCATAATGATTACCTATCTGAAAAGGTAGTTTGTTATTTTTCATAGGAAATATGGGTATTAAAAAACCACTCTTTTTATTGGAGTGGTTTATTTAATTTTTTAAAATAATAGTACAAAGGAATCCAATCTGTTGTTATATGAAACAGAAACCCTGATACACTTTCATTAATCATAGACTTACCTAGAAATAGTAAAATTATACATATCCCAATAATATATATCCAATTTCTTTCAATAAACATTAGTGAAAGACCTATTGAAAAAATTATACTTATGGCAATTAAAATTATTATAATACTTATAACAAAAATAGGTAAACTAGATGTAATAAATTCCCATTTACTAGCAATGATTTGTATCGGATTAATAATCCCTATTAAAAATAGATAGAATCCCCAATAAATTTTCTTAAGTAGTTTTATTGTTTCCATAAACTCATTAGTCTTTTTCAAAAAATGAACTTAAAAACCCTCCAATTAATAGAGTGAAAAACATTATTCTGATTGTAGAATTAACATCCCATAAATTGATTAGCCAATAGATTTCAGAAATAACTGGTAAAAAAAGTGTTATTAAACCAGAAAAAACACCATGCTTAAATGCAATATACACAACATAAAGGTGAAAGAATATTGCCATCCATGGAAGTATGACCTTAAAAAGTAAGTAAAAAAATAGTTTCATGATTAATAATTTTTAGTTGCCATAGAGGCAGTTAGTTAAACACATATAATCAAAACCTTTGATTTGAAAGTTTCACTGTACATTTTCTATCTTAGGATATAAATGATTATTAGTAAAATAGAAATAGCTGAAAAAGCTATTGCATTCAAAGACAGACTTCCAACACTATTTTTTCTATAAATTATTGCTGTTAAAACTAATGTTAAAATTGAAAGTCCTAAGAATTTTAGAATTGTTATTAATATTGAATTAGTTTGATATAAAAAATATAAGGGTGTTAAGCCTAGAACAATAAATATTATCATTCCAATTGAGCTATTAGTAAATATTGTTCCAGATAGGTTCTTACTATCCTCTACCTTACTAATTATTGCAATGTAAGTAAAAAATGAAAATAAGCAACATATAATAATTGCATTTGATAAAGTAATCATAGTTAATGGTTTTAGTTGCCATATATGGCATTTAGTTAAACAAATATAATCAACAACTTTGACTTGTCAAATAAGTCAAGTTGGAAAAAACTGAAATTCTTAAAATTGTAGGAAAAAGAATTAAAAATTTGAGAGAATCTAAAGGACTCTCTCAAGTAGATTTAGTTGGCAAAATGCAAGGTGAAATAGACCCTACTAATATTTCTAGAATAGAATCTGGCAGAACCAATCCTACAGTTTATACTCTATTTAGAATTGCAGAAGCTTTAGAAGTTAATCCAAAAGAACTGCTAGATATAGAAATACCTAACAACTAAAAAGGCTATAAATTATAATATCTTCTGCTTTCTTGTACTGGTAAAAATCTGACTTTTTGTAGGGTTTCTTAATCACTTGTGCAGTGACAAAGTGACAAAATATTTTAAAACTTTTTTCTGGAATCTACAACAATCCTCCTTCCATAAAACTATAATAGTTGTCTTTAGTAAGGATAATGTGGTCTGTAAGATTTAAATCCATCAATTCACAAGCATTCTTTATCTTTCTTGTAAGGTTAATGTCTGTAGAACTAGGCTTTAAATTCCCAGATGGATGATTATGAGCCAATATAATCCCAGTAGAATTTGTTTTTAAAGCTATATATAAAATATGTCTTATTTCTACTATTGTGGAAGATATTCCTCCTTTAGATACATTATATATTCCCAACACCTCATTTGCTGTGTTAAGTAAAAGTATCTTGAACTCTTCATATAGCTCTATAGTTTCTATTTCCCAATTGGTTATTAAGCAATTAAAGCTATCTAGAGAATTGGTTATTTTAACTTTTCTAGTATTTGAGTTACTATAGCTTATCTTAATTTCATCAATAATATTTTCCATAATTAGTTAAATAGCTAATAAGAATATTAACAGGTCTATAAGTCATTTTTAGAGATGTAACTTTTCTTTATAATTATTAATTCTAAGATTTAAATTAACATCATAAATTTCATGTACCTTTTTTTCTATTGATATTAATAACAGAAAAAAAAATTGTTACATAAAGATATACTCCTCTTAAAAATTTAGATAGATCATAGAATATTGAATTTCAATTTAAAATCCACTAGTTAACATTCTCAATACATTAATAATTAAAATCACCCCAAAACTAGGTTTCAGGGTGATTAACTTTTAAGCTAAAACTTGCTGTAGTTCAAGGTGTGCTTCTGTATTTTCCAAAATAGGCTCTGGAGTTTCTACATTTACAATTCTTAACTTACCTACAAATTCAGAAGCTTGTAAGGTTTCTATTGCAGATAGTTCTTTAGATATTGCCATAAAGTTAAATTGTCTACCATACATTACATCTTCTTCTAGTTCTTCTGCTTGGAATAAATACACAGAACCTTCCTGAATATTCATTCTTCTAGCTACAGTACCAGATATAACAGTTCTACTAGGAATTTCTCCAGCAATCCCTATTAAGATAACTGGCATTAAACCATTTTTATCTTCTGTGGCTCTTTCAGATTTTAGCATTTCAACTTTAGCTACAAATCCTTTAAAATGTCTTTTCATAATAAAATTATTTTTGAGTTAATACTCAAATTAGGTAAGAGATGAAAAGGAGATGTGATGTAAAAATTATGTTGACCAAGAGATGGGTTGAATTCTAACCAATCTATTATCTAGCTAGATAATAATTTATCAGCCTAAAATTTTAGATGCAATATAGAAATAGGTAGGGGGATTTTTCTTTTTTAAATTAGGGGTGGGGGTATTTCTAGGGGATTTACATTTGAATTATTTAAAGACTTCAAAAAAATTTTAAAAAATTTAATTTTGATATTTAATTTTCTCTTCTATTTTATTTAATTCCTCTTCTGAAATAGGAGTTTGACTATTATCCTTTTTAATAACTAAATAGCTCTTATTTGTAGATAAAACTATACTCTCTATTTCACTATCTAGGCTAATAACTTCTACATTAAGAAGACCATTAATTAAGCCACACTTTCCATTTTTAGTGACTTGTATGTAAATATTCTCCTGAACTTTATCTGAAACTAATTCACAAGAATCATACTCTAATCTAAAAGGAATTATCTGGTTTAATTTATAATTAAATAAACCCCATTTACCTTCTTTTTTAAGCCAATAATAATCATCATTAGCACCAAAAGGATTATAATTTTCTGAAACTTCTTCTAAATCTTTAAGTAGCTCTACTCCATCTTTAGAATAGAGTGATATTAAATCTTTAGTTCTAGCTAGTACAACTGAATGGTTTAGAAGATATATCTCTTCATATTGTATAGGAAGTATCTCTTTTCCCAAAACATCTACAACCCCAAATAAAGAATCATTTTTAACTAATAATAAGTTGTTATCAATTAGTTTAATATCATCATATGATGTAGCTAGGTTAATTGGGGTATCTAAAGAATACTTATCATTATTAACTAAAACTCTAACTTCATTATAACTATCTGAATAACTAGATTCTTCATCTGCATATTCTCTAGCTTTCTTACATAATATCTCTAATTTTTCTAAGGTAGTCAAGTGTATAGATGGACTATCTTTTTGGTGATTATATTCTAAAGCTCCCAGATAAAATGCCAATTCCTCAAAAATTGGGTGCTCAGTATTGAAATTATCTGATAGTTCTAGGTTTAGTGAAATATTTTCTTGGGTAAATTTTAAATTTACAACCTCTTTATTATTCATTTTCAGGAATTAATCTGTATTTATGTTTGATGTTATTGTTATAGTATCTTCCAAAGGATTCTGCATTTTTAAATTCTTCCCAAGTTTCTATTGGGACATCTAGGTGAATATATTCTTTTTTATCTGTTGTGTATACCATATAGCCCATTTTCCCATCACAACTATAATATTTTGCACTTCTAATCCAAGAACTTTGGGAAGTATCTGCTTCATCATTAAACTTAAAATCAATAGACTTAATAGTATTTGTAGCTTGCAAATAAGTTTTGAAAGGTAATTTAATTTCAGAACAATCTGAAATATTTTGTTTTTCCTTAGAACAGGAATACAATATTATTACTATTAGCAAAAATAAATTTTTCATCTATTAGCTACTATATTTTTCAGTTCATCTATTTCATCTCTTATATCTCTTGTTTTGGATTCTACATCATACACATTTGACTGCCAATCTTCATAAGAAAAATCATCAACTTCATTCTCTAAATCATCAACAGCAGATTCAGTTTCATTAATTTTATTATTCACCTCTTCTAACTGATTTTCTAGAGCAGAAACATTTTCCTCCAGGTCACTTATTTTTTCATCTTTTTGTTCAATCTCTTGTTCTAAATCTTGAATCTTTTGTTGATCACAGCTTATTAACAAACAAAATAAGGAAAAGCAGATAATAAAATTTTTCATAACTATTGTTTTCTTCAAAGTTACAAAAATGAACATTTATGGCAGGAAATATTTTTAGATAAGTTTGTTTAGTAATGTTTCTTATGTTTAATACTTGACTACAAAAAGTAGCTCTTTCTTCTCTTTGTCTTGTCTTGTAACTGATAATTCTTACCATTGTAATAAAGTTTTTGAGTTAAAAATACCTTTCAAGAAATCTCACACTTCTACAAACCAAACTTTGCTATCAACTAAAATTTAATCTGCCTGAAAATAAAAAGTTTTTACTACAGTTGGGTGGGGAGATTGGGATTTCTATATAAAGGTGGGGGTATGTTAGAAGGACATTGACACACGCATGATTTTGAGTTGGATTAAAATTTTTTAGAAAAATTTAATTACCTTGTATTATATTGTGTAATTTTGAAAATTAGCTCAAATATTATCTTTTATGAGTAAAATGTTTACAGAAATTAGCAGAATTGTGAATGAAGATATTAGCTCAAGAGTAACACAATATGATGTTATTTTTGAGGCAATTACTAATGCTATCCATTCAAATTCTACTGAAATCAAGTGTTTTTTAAATTTTAATGGAAACTTAATTAAAGATGGAGATATTGAGATTGGAAGAATAAAAGTAGATACTATAAAAGTAGTTGATAATGGAGATGGCATCACAGATGATAACTACAAGTCTTTCTCAACATATAGAACTGAATTTAAAAAAGACTTAGGCTGTAAAGGGGTTGGAAGGTTTGTATTTTTGAAAGTATATAGTTCAGCAAAATACAGTAGTGATTTAAAAGAAGCTCAAGAGCGAAGAAAAATAAAATTTCACATAAATTTTGATACTGAGAAAGACCTTAAAAAGGAAAATAAAAAAGTAACTGCTAATGAAACTGAAGTTTTTTTAGATACATTAAATAGTCAATATTTAGATTGGGATAAAAAAATAGACAGGAGAATTGAATTAGATATTTTTTCTATCAGAGATAAAACATTAATGAATCTGATACCTACCTTATATTTCTATAAGCAGAAGGGTAGAAATATAGAAATTACTTTTTTTGATGAGTATAGTTCAAAGTCTGTGAAAATTTCTTCAACAGATATTCCTGATTTTAAAACAGAGAATTTTAATGTCCTAAATAATCAAGGTTTTAATGTAAAATTCAAATTAAGTCATAGTATTGAAAATTCAAGTGGGAATTTATATGCTTTTTATTGTGCAAATAATAGAACTGTATGTGATTTTGAAGATAAAAACTTAAAAATCACCTTACCTTATGGATATTCTGGATTTTTACTTTTAGAATCTGATTACTTAAGTAGCAAAGTAAATCACGAAAGAAATGATTTTGATATTTTCCCTGTGAAAACAGATATGTATTCCACTATTTCTTGGGAAATGATTAATGTTGAACTTAAAAAAGCAATCAGTGAAATTATTAAAATTGGCGTTCCAAATACAGTTAAACTGAATAAAGCCAAGATTAATGAAATTCAAGATGAAAGACCTTATTTGGTTAATTACATTGATGAAAATGATGTTGAGATAGCTGGTGTTTTAGACAAAAAACACATTATTGAAAAGGCTAAAAAGAAGTTTGATGAATCCAAAGAAACAGTATTGAGTAATGCAAACAAATCTGAATTTACAGATGAAGAATTAACTCAAGCAATTTTATTGGCTCAAAATGAATTAATTTCATACATCAATGATAGGGTTATTGTTATTGATAAACTTAAAAAACTAATTGATAAAGGAGAACAGGTGGAGGCTATTATTCATAACATGATAATGGAAAAATACACTACTGATAGCAAGTCAAAAGATGATTTTTTAATTCTTAACAAGAATAATTTGTGGCTATTGGATGACAGATTTACTACCTATAGTTTTGCAGCAAGTGATAAAAGAGTAAAGGATATTTTGAAAGAACTTGATATACCTGATGAAGACACTAAAATAATAAATGATAAACCAGATTTTTCAATTTTTTTCTCCCATAACCCATACAATGATGATAGATTAAAATCTGTTCTTGTAGAATTAAAACCATTTGATTATAAAGACAAATCTCATAGAAAAAAACATCAAGGTATTTTACAATTAAGAGAATACCTGAAAGCCTTTAAAGCAAAAGAAAAAATTAAAGAGGTTTATGGTTATCTCATTACAGATGTGGACAATGATTTTGCTGAAACATTAATAGAAGATGATTTTGTGGCTATGTATTCTTCTGAACATCCAATTTATCATAAATATTATGATAAACTTGACATATCAATTTTTGTGGTAAGTGTAAGAACAATGATATATGATGCAGAAGCAAGAAATAAAATGTTTTTGGATATTATTAGAAAAAACAGCAGAATAAACCAGTTATTCAGCAATAACAATGAACATAAAACCACGAAATCTAAAAATGGAGTTATGTCCTCCCAAGAAGTGGATAATGATGATTTACCTTATTAATTTTAGAGATGAATGCACTAGAATTTTTAAAAAGCCTTAATAGTACTACTGACAAAATCAATAGGAGCATTAATCCTTTAAAACTTAATGAATGGCTACCAAAGATAAATACTGGTATTGCCTTTAATGAATTGATGAAAGGAATGAGTTATCATAATAACTTTATCCATAATGATTTGCTAGAATTATCAAAACGTGTAAGCTGGAATTATGATTTTAATAAAACAGTCATGAGCCAACTAAACAATAGCATGGCAATGGATATTAACAATGCTATTTTTGATAAAATTAATTCTGTTGGTTATTGGGGGAATATTGCTAAACTATCACTGATAAATGGAAGTCAAATTTTTATTGATGATGATGAATTATTTGTTTCAGAAATAATTGAAAACAATATAGATGTAATAAATGATAATATTCAGCTTATAGAGAATAACCCTCTTGAATTTTTTAATCATTTATTTCAAGCTATTAAAACCTATATTGATAAAAATCCATCAATAAAATACTCCTCTCAATTTGTAATATGGTTGATTGGATATATACTACTACCAATAGTAATTGTAAAACTTACTCAAAACACCAATGAAAAACCTACTGTAAACCAAATTTTCAATTCATATACTATAAATAACTATTCTACAGAAAACATAAATTTTAAGGTTAATTGCAAATCTATATCATTAAAAAATCTCCCAAGAGATAATTCAAAATCTGTCTATAATTTATCAAAAAATGATAAAGTCAAAATTTTAAAAGACAGCTTAAAATGGGCATTTGTAATGAAAGAAAATTCTGTAGAAACTGGTTGGATTAGAAAAGAGTTTTTAGATTTAAAAAAATAAAAAATTACTTTTTTAAATCACTTATTTTCTTGTTAATAAAATCACTAAACTTTGGATTTTGTTTTTGAAATTGGCTTTTTAGATAAACTAATTTTTCTTTAAAATTCTTGTTATTAAATCCCTCAACTATGACATCATTAATTTTTATATTATCTTTCAAAGCAGTTTCAAAAGGATTATTAATTCTATTATCAATGATTGTTAAATAGTTAGATTCAATTTTATTCTGCTTACAGATATATTGACTACTTGCTGTAAATTCAGAAACATTATCTAAAACAAGCTCTGTAAAAATCCCTTTACTGTCAATTTGAATAATAGAAAATTTTGGATGTCCTAACTGATTATTATTTAATGAATCTGCAATAGATAAATTGTCAAATACAAAAATATGTCCTTCATCATCACAAACTAGCCCTTCTTGTGATATTTTTTCTGCATTATCTGTACTACAGATATGGTAATAAACTTTTTTCATATAGTTTTTTACAAATGTATAAAAACCACCCCATATTTCTATGAGGTAGTTCTATTTAACTCAAAAACCAATGATAATTACTATTACCATTGAGAGTTTTTTGAATACCTTTTGTAAACTCAAAAGCATTCAAATTCCTATCTAGGAAAGTATCTATATAAGATGATTTATTAGCTTGTGTAAATAGGTTATAAACATCCCATAAATTTATCCTACCATCATCCAATCTACAGAAGTTCTTATCCTCATAATAATCTTTAGCCATAGTATTAATATGACTGTCATTAAAATTAAGCATAGGGATTTTCTGTTTTTCTGATTTAGGTAAATGCTGATATAATCTAGATTTGCCTATAAGTTGTGCAAACTGATGTTCTGATAGATAATCTTGGGTAAGTTCTTTCATCTCCATAAGGTGTACCTCTGCATTATAATTCTGCATTACATCTATTACTTTGTGTTGTAATTCTGATGCACTAGATACCCTTAAATCTTCTTTAAAACCATCTGTATTAATACACATATTAAGACATACTTTATTTTGGAACCCAATAAAAAACTTGAATTTCTCTAATGTTTTCTTGTCATATAAGTTCTCTAAATTATAGCTTCTTACACCACCTACAGAAAGTGTTAGTTCATTTCCATTAATACTATCTACTATAGATGGAATGTTAATTACAAAAGCCATTCTTTCATAATAAATAGTTTTTTGATGATCTAATAAGTCTTTTGCATTGAGATGTATTGCATCAGGAGTTCTACCTTTAATTTGATGGCTTACTCTTATTTCTGGTGTAGAAATACTGTGATGTGGAAATACTTTACTTATAGCAGTTAGAACAGATTCTATAAATTCCTGATGTGCTATAGTTTTTTCATTGTCTTTACTAAAGACAGGAATAATACAATCTTGTTTTAAATGATGTAATGGAACTTCTATTGTGTTAGCTACTATAAATGGAGTAATCTCTTTATCTCTACTTAAATTATTTGGTGAATTCCTGGTTAAATCTATATTATCTTGTGAGCTAGCTAGCTTAACTTGATTTGTAGAAGTATCTAATATTTCATTCATTTTACTTGGATAGAATATTTCTGCATCTTCAATATCATGAGAATCATCTCTTAAGAATAGATTTTTTGCTCTTTGAAATCTAATCATTCCTTCTAGAGTTTCATCATCTAGTAAATTATCAGTTTCATTGAATTTTGTTGTGTCCATTTTGTGAAAAATTATTGGGGTTAGTTAAATTCATTATTATAGATTTTCTAGCTTCAAAATCTACTCTTAAGCTCTCATGGAACTGAGGATGTTGTTTATATAAAGCTAGTAGTTCAGCAATAGAATTACATCTACCTATAGCCTCAAAAACCTCTTGTTCACTAGATAAATTAGATTTAGGTTGAAAAGCTACTTCTGGTTTAATTACAGGAAGTTTATTTACTTTTTCTTCATAGTGGTGATTATAGTTTGAATTATTCTCTCTATATCTATCTAACTTACCTGAGTTGCACCAATTGAGTATTTTTACTCCTGTTTGCTCTGTAATCTGAAACTCTGGCTTTCCCATGAAAAGTTCTGTTCTATCTTTAGAACTAACAGCAAAATGTTTAATATCTACATCAAATACTAGAGTAAATTCATAATCTAAACCATCTCTTTGTACAGCTTTAAGTCCTACTTTTTCAGGAATCATTTTACCATCTTTTTGGTTTAAAACATAATCCTGTTTAGTTCTCATTGTGGCAATAATATGAGCATTAGATTGAAGTATTTTATCTACAAATTGTTTTTCTAATGGCTTAATTTTAGCCCAATTCGTAAATGAGTTCCCTGCTAAAGAACTATGATAATCCAGTAGATAATCCCAACAATGAGAAATAGAATCTATTATGATTACTTCCATTCCAGAGTTCTCACATAAGGTAATAGCATCTACATATTGCTGTGGTGTAAATGGTGGTTTTAAAGAAACTACATTATAATTTCCTAGATGTGCATATAAGTCTGCACTACCATTTTCTGTGTCAATAATAGCAACTTTAGAAAAGTCACCATTAGTTAATCCTTTTGCAAGTAATAATGAGGAAAATGTTTTTCCAGAACCTGCACTGCCTTGTAAAGCCATTTTTATTTTGGCTTGTTTTCTTTCTGATTGTCTTAATTGCATACAGTTTTAAATTTAAAAAGGTTAATATTAAAATGAACTATAGTTATATGGATTCTGCACATAACAAAAAATCTCCACAAATTTTTGTAGAGATTTAATTTTAAACTGAAATATTTTAAAGGTCTATTCGAGTGACAAAATGATATTATTTTCCAAAACTAATTTTGGACATATTTGAAAAAAAGTTTTCATAAAAAAGGTCACTTTATCACTTTTGAACTACAATAACTTTTCTACCGCATCATCTATTACAGAATTCTCTAATTCTTTTAAATAGGCTTGGGTAATAGCAACATTCTGATGTCCCATTGCCTCTGAAATAACATCCGTAGAAACCCCTTTTTGCTTTAGATTGGTGGCAAAACTATGTCTAGCAACATAACTTGTTATTTTTGCATCTATTTCGCACAGTTCAGCAATCCTTTTTAAATCTTTATTAAATTTTTTTAAAGTTTTTTCTTTACGATATTCCAACTGAACAGGTGTAGAATCTTCATTTAAAATAATAGGGAAGATATATTTAGATTTTCTTTTTTTTGATTTGTAATAGGCTAATATTTCTGCAACTGGTTCAGTGATTTTAATGGTTAGTTTTGTTTTAGTTTTACTCCTTACATAAATAATTTTGTCTTCTGAAATATCATCCCATTTTAATTTCATCATATCATAAAAGTTCATACCTCTTGTGTAATAGCTGAAAATAAATAAATTTCTGGAATTAATTAACGCTGGATTTTCAGAAAAATCAAACTCCCTTATTTTTTGAATGTTTTCAAATGTTATTGCCCTCTTGTTACTTGTAGATTTTAACTTGGAAACTTTATATTGCTCAAACGGATAATCTTCTTTCGAAGCAATATTTTTTGAAATGGCATTATTATAAAGAGCTCTAATTGCCCTCATTCTTACCGCTATACCACTATCACTACATTCTCTTGATTTTAAATGCACTTCATATTTATTCAGAAGAGTTGGCGTAATGTCTTTAAAATACAACTTTTTGTCGCCTATAAAATTAAAGAATGACCTTTTGCAATCTGAATAATATCTAGCATTGCCCGTTCTTCCTGCCGTAGTTAAGTCATCAATATATTCTTGCCAAAATTCATTCAACGTGACTTTTTTATCTTTTTTAAAACTAAAAAAGATTTCCTCAAATTCATCTAGGGAAATATCTTTTCCTTCTGCCAAATTATCTGAAAATATCTTTTCTGCTCTATTATGTAATTTAACTAATACTGCATTTTTCTGTATAAATTCCGGATAATTTTTTCTGAATTCAGATTTATTGTCATTCCATTGTGGCTTTTCACAAGAAAAACCTGTAGAAATTAATTTTCTTTTTCTATCTTTGGTAATACGGAGATAAATCGGAAATTGTCCATTAGATAATGGTTTGTCTTTTAGAATATGTTTAAAAGTTGCCATAATTTTAGTTTTAATTCTGGGTAACACATAGGTCGCACAAATATATAAAAAATAGGTTAAAATTTGAAAATAAAGGAAAATATAAAATTTGTAAAATATTGTAAATCAAATAATTTGCAAATAAATGAAAACAAAAGAAAGGGATTTTTGGCTGACTGTTAATCAGAGGGTCGCTGGTTCGAGCCCAGCAAAAGGCGCCAAAACCATCACAGTAATGTGGTGGTTTTTTGTTTTTATTTCATTCTCAATATTTTATAAAAGTTATTCCACTAGAATTTCTCAAGTAAGTGTTCTTTTTGGTTAAAAAAGGCATACTTTTCGGTAAACTCTATATAGTTTTTAAAAATCATATTCCTTTTTAGAATTTGATGAAATTAAAATGAGATATATCAAATATCATCTCCCGAACTTATTCTGAAATTTAAAAAACTCCAAAAAATCTCATACCTTTGTATTTATGAAACAATTCTCATCAAAACGCAGTATTCAGATTTTAGGACACGTTCTTCAGCAATATGGAATAGACAAAATGGTGATTTCGCCAGGAAGCAGAAATGCTCCACTTGCTATTCATTTTTCAGAGCTAGATTCTTTTGAATGTTTCAGCATCATAGATGAAAGAAGCGCTGCTTTTGTAGCGATGGGAATGGCAAAATCTCTTAAGCAACCCGTTGCGATTTCTTGTACTTCTGGTTCTGCTGCTACAAATTATTATCCAGCTGTAGTAGAAGCGTTTTATCAAAACGTTCCACTTTTGGTACTTACCGCAGACAGACCTACAGATTTTGTAGATTTATTTGATGGACAAACCATTCGTCAAAAAAATTTGTTTCAACAGCATTCTTATGGAGATTTTCAACTTTTGGAGGACGATAAAGAAAATGCAGAAGAAGAGAACTTAAAAATCGTAAAAACAGCGATAGAATTGTGTTTTGAGAAACAAGGCCCGGTTCATATCAATATTCCGCTTACAGAACCTTTATACCAATACGCTACGGAATTGCCAGTTTTCCCTAGCATTGAAAAAACCATTCAGAAAAGAGATTTCGAGATTTCCTCTACCCTAGTTTCTGAATTTAATGTAGCTAAAAGAATTTTGATTTTAGCAGGAACGCTCGACAAAAACCCTGAACTCCAAAGCTTACTGTCGCAATTCGTGAAAAATCATTCTGTAGTAGTGCTTACAGAAGCGAATTCTAATCTCTATCATGACAAATTTTTCAATCATATTGACCGATATGTTTTTAATTTCACCGAAGAAGATTTTAGAACCTACGCTCCAGATTTACTGATTACGATTGGTCAAAACGTGGTTTCTAAAAAAGTGAAAGAATTTTTGAGAAAAGCAAAACCTCAAAACCATTGGCATATTGATGAATTTTGGCAACCCAACACTTATTTTGCATTAACTGAAGAAATCAAAACAAAACCAGAGATTTTCTTCAGTCAGTTGTTGAAATTTGCCAAATTAGAACCATCAGCTTATTTCAATCTTTGGGATATTCTTCGTGATAAAAAAGATGCAAAACACGATGAATATTGCAAGACAATAGATTTTTCGGATTTTAAAATTTTCCAGATTTTAGAACAAAAAATTCCTAGTAATTACAACATTCATATTTCTAATTCTTCGGCGATTCGCTATGCAGAATTGTTCCCATATTCACAAAATCACAACATTTATTGCAACCGTGGAACCAGCGGAATAGACGGCTCTACTTCTACTGCGATGGGATTTGCAATGATGAACGAAAATCCTACAATTTTGATTTCTGGGGAACTAGGTTTTTTCTATGATATTAATGGACTTTGGAACAATTACATTCCGCCGTACACTAGAATTATCGTGATGAATAACGGTGAAGGAAATATTTTTAGAATTATTCCTGGACCTACCACTTCTAATGCAATAGACGAATTTATCGCGACCAAACATCAGAAAAACTGCGAAAATCTAGCCAAACATTTCGGTTTTGGATATTTTAAAGTGGAAGACGAAGATACTTTGTTAAGAGTTTTAGATAATTTCTTCAAGCCTGAAGCAAAACCAAAAATTTTAGAAATCAACACGGCTGATATTCAAAACGCAGAAGTTTTGAAAGAATACTTTAAGTTTTTGAAGTAAGGTTTCCTGAAGTTTAAACGTCTAGATAATCAGAACTTTCTGGTAAATTTACAATTCTCTCGATGGGATAAATAAACATATCATCGAAATCATTCATGGCGTTAATCAACTGAAATTGAGAAAACTCCATAATGTTTTGAAGCGTAATTTCGGTTTCTTTTATTTTCTTTTCGTGAAGCAAATGTTGGCGCATCACACCATTTAACAGATAAGTAGTCGGCGTAAACCATTCTTTGCCTTTCAAGAATAGAATATTGGTATAAGAAGTATCCGTAATGTGATTGTTTTTCACTACAATTATTTCTTCTGTTTTGGCTTTGGTTTTCATGCGTTCAAATTCCTTTCTATCTTCAAATTTGAAAGAATAATCGTAAGAATTATTTTCCACCAATTGAAAATTTTCTATTTCGGGAATCGCATAAGGAATGAGTTGCGTAGTGAATTTTTTATCTAAATCATAAACGATGCGCAGTTTGTACAAACCATCTTCATCATGCTCTAAATTTTTAAAAATTTTTGCCAAATCTATAGAACCTTCTTTGCCGAAATGCGCAAAAGTTTGGTTCACTCGTTTTTGATGTAAGTCTAGCAAAAAGGCTTTTTGGTCTTCTATTTTAATGCTTTCAATGAATCGGGACATAAATTTTGTTTTTCATTTCTTGGTATTCATCTGCTAATTTACTCAAATGTGTAATTCCACCGCCACTTCTGAATGTTAAATTTTCACCGTTTTGTTGAATAAACCGAATCATCACACAAGAATCTAAATTTTCTCCATCAAAATAACCGCAAACTCCAGTATAAAAGCCTCTTTCATAAGTTTCGGATTCTAAGATAATTTCTAAGGTTTTGGGTTTTGGAGCGCCCAAAATACTTCCTGCAGGAAGCAAAGTTTTCATCAAACTTCCTATTTTATTTTGAAATTCTGGCTTTACTTTTCCCGAAATTTCAGAACTCATTGCATAGAGATTTTTGTTTCGGGTTTTTAAGAAATCTATCCTTTGGAATTCATCTAACTGCACCCAATCTGCTACCATACTCAAGTCATTTCTGAGCAAATCTACCACGGTGTAATGTTCTGCTTTTTCCTTCACCGAATTTTTTAGTTCATCTATCGCATTTGGAATAGACGCTTCGATAGTTCCTTTCATAGGATGCGTAAAAATCTCTTGATTTTTAATTTCCACAAAAGTTTCTGGCGAAAAAAAAGTAAAATTTTTTGGGAGTAAAACTTTATATTTTGCTTCAGATCTGTAGAAAATTTCTTCTAAAGAAAGATTAGTTTCTATGGGCGTTTCGCAAGTGTAATTGACCAAATATGAATCTCCCAATTTCAAATGATTTTGCACGATTTCGAAGCCTTTTTGGTAATCTTCTTTGGATTGAGGGAAAGATTTCCAAGTTACTTCTTTCGTTTCAAACGTAAATGGTTGAACATTTTTAAAATTTGGAAAATCAACCAATATTTTTTGCGCTTCTAAATCTTCTTGACTGAAAATGAGCACATTTTCCATTAAAAAATCAATCACAAAAAAGAAAGGAACTTTCTGCAGAGAAAGCTCGTCCATTTCTGAAAATTTCTGTTCGTTGATTTTTAACATCGCGCAAATTTACAAATTTAGACGAGAGTTTCACATCGCAAAATCCTACTGTGATTTATAAAACAAATCACTATTTTACGGTTTAGTAAATTAGCATTAAAAACATTACTTTTGCAGCATGAGTCAAGAAAATTTACCAAAGGCAAAAATTACTTTAGACGAAGTAATCAATCAGTCTTTTAAATATTGGAAAGCTACGCTTTCTTTTCAGTTTGTGGTGACCGTTTTATATTTTGGGATAATTTTTATTTCAGGATTTCAGTTAGTGCAGTATTATTTTGGAGAAAAATTATATATTTTCACACCAGAACTTTTACAAGATCCGATAAAATTTAATTTAAAAATAAGAGAACTTCTTGCTACGGAAAACGGAAGTTATTTCCAAATTGTTTTATCATTATTAAAAGCATCACTTTTTCCTTTATTCATTGGTCTTTTTAGAGTTTATACTTTAATTGATGAAGGCAAAAAACCTAACCTGTCAGAAGTTTTAGACGGCTACAAAGGAAGCAACTTCTTCAAACTTTGGGGTTATGCAATTTTCTGGAATGTAATTTTCAGTTTCGGGATGTCATTCTTTTTCATTCCAGGTGTTTTATGGGTGTTTCTTACTGTTTTTGTAGGTCCGTTATTGTATTTTACTCCTATGAGAATGCTAGAAGCCATCAATATCAGCGCAAAAGTAGCTTGGGCAAATTGGAAAATTGTTTTACCATGTGCTATCATCGCATTTTTATTCAGTTATAGCGGATTTATCTTATTTTTTGTAGGATTTTTATTCACTTATCCTTTTTGGAATGCTATTATTTATACTTTATTCAAAAGATTCTTCAGCATTAAATTTGTATAAAATGTAACAAAACTTTGAGAAAAATAACTAATTTTGGTAGAACTCAATTGAAAAAATTATGGAAAATTTTACCGAAGTAAACCAACCTATTACACCCAAAAAGGAAATAGGAAGTATTCTTTCTCATGCATTCGAAAATTTTACGGGAACTTTTTTATATGCATTAGTCTTTGTAGTCATTTACCTTTTAGCGTATTTTATTTTTAATGGTCTGTTGTCTTTCTTGATTCCAGGCGGTGGAGATTATCAAAATGAAGTCATGAGAGTCATGAATGATTTTGTAGAAGACAAAAAGTATGACCTTAATGCTATTACAGAATTACAAAACAGTTTAGATGCGGCCAGAACTACTGCCGTAATGATTTCTGAAGTGATTTCTAAAAGTATTACTTCGGCGTTATTGGCACCATTAGTGGTAGGAATTATTTACATTTCTTATCAATTCAATGCTAAGAAAGAGGTAGAATTCGGTGATTTATTCATTGGTTTCAGGCAAAATACCGCACAAATCATTATTTACGGATTCATCACCACAGCTCTTATTCAAGCTGGCTTAGAAATCAATATGCTGATTGGCATGTATCTTTCTTTTGCTTTTTTCATAGGATTACCGATTGTATTTTTTGAAAATACCTCAGCAATTGAAGGTATTAGAAAATCATTTTCTCTCGTTCATGCTAATTTTATCACCGTATTAGTATTGTGGCTTTTAGCAGGAATTATTGCTTGTGCAGGATTTTTATTTTGCTTAGTTGGAGTTCTATTTACCTTTCCGTTTTTCTTTACCGCAAGATATTCTATTTATTCGGCGATTTGCGGAGCACCTTACGAAGTAAAATCTTAAACTTTTATAAACAATTACAGAAAGCAACAGATTTTACTGTTGCTTTTTTTATTAAATTCGCATTAAAACAAAACAAATGCACCCAGACCAAATCAGCAATAACAAAATCCGTCAAGTTTTCATGTTGGCGGTTATTATCATTCTTTCAGCGATAATATTATACAATCTCAGTGATTTTTTGCCTTCCTTGTTGGGAGCCATCACGTTATATATTATTTCTAGAAGTTGGAATTTTAAACTCGTCGAAGAAAAAGGCTGGAAACCTTGGGTTGCTGCATTGGTCATTATCTTAATTTGTCTAGTTATCATCGTGATTCCCACGTATTTCACCATTGAGATTTTAGTGACTAAAATAAGTGATGCTAAAGCTTATACGGAGAGTATTACTCAATTTTTTGAAAAAATAGAAACTTACATTCGTGCAAAAACAGGGTTTGAAATTTTAAGTAACGGAAATTTAGAAAAAATCACAGGATTTGCAACACAAGCTTCCACTGCTATTCTGAATACTACAGTGAATATGATTAGTATAATTGTAGGAATGTTTTTCATTTTGTACTTCATGCTTACAAAAGGAAGATTATTCGAAAGAATTCTTACTTCTATTTCTCCTTTAAAGAAAGCGAATGACCAAAAAATTGGAGAAAAATTCAGAAAAATGGTTATTGCCAATGCTGTAGGAATTCCTGTAGTCGCTCTTGGGCAAGCGATTGTTGCGGTAATAGGGTACTTTATATTCGGTGCGCCAAGTCCTTTATTACTATTTATTCTTACTTTTATTGGCAGTATGATTCCGATTGTGGGAGCAGCTATTATTTATGTTCCAGTTGGTTTATTTATGCTTGCAAGTGGCGATACTTTTGGTGGATTAGGTGTTCTAGGCTTCGGATTTATTATTGTAGGATTGGTAGACAATATTTTTAGGTTTACTTTTTTAAAAAAATTAGAAAACATCCATCCTCTTAATACTGTTTTTGGAATTATTTTAGGACTAAAAATTTTTGGATTTTTAGGTTTAATCTTTGGGCCGATTTTAGTTTCCATTACAGTTTTATTGATGCAAATTTATGGAGACGAATTCTCTGAAGAAACAGAAGATTCTCCCAACGATATTGTTCTTCCCGAAAGTGAAGTGCCTCTACAATCAAAAATAGACATTGATATTTAAAAAAATGCAAGGAATTAACCCCGAAATATTAAAAGAAATCTGCGAGGTAAAAATGCCTTTTGGAAAACATGCTGGAATCGTTTTAGCAGATTTGCCTATTTCTTACTTGGAATGGTTTCACCGACAAGGAATGCCAAAAGGAAAACTCGGCATGCAACTTTCTACGATTTATGAAATAAAAATCAATGGTTTAATGGATTTACTCACTCCAATTCGCGGCGAAGTGAATTATGAAAAACCGAAGAAAAGGGTTTATAAGTTTTAATTTTCTGCAAATTCGTAAAGTTGTGGATTTGTAAAACTTTGAATTATTGCTTATTAAAATTTATAATATTTTAAAAACAACTTTACGATTTTACAACTATTCAATTTCACGAGTTACATTTTTTACCCTTTCAACGCTACAATCTCATCTCTTAATTTCGCAGCGGTAATGAAATCTAGATTTTTCGCAGCGGCTTCCATTGCTTTTTGTTTTTCGGCGATGAGTTTTTCTACGTCTACGCTTCCGTAAGTTTCGCGTTCTTCTGCAACTTGACGAATAATTTCTTTCTGCGTGTATTGAGAATCTGGGAAATCTTTGCTTCTTCCCACTAAATTTTCAGAAATTTTCTTATTGAGCGGAGTCGGAACTTTATTGTGTTCTAAATTGTATTGTGTTTGTTTTTCGCGACGGTAATTGGTTTCATCAATCGCTTTTTGCATAGAATTGGTGATTTTATCGGCGTACATAATTGCTTTTCCGTTTACGTTTCTTGCAGCTCTACCAATGGTTTGAACTAAAGAACGACGAGAACGCAACATTCCTTCTTTATCTGCATCGAGAATTGCTACCAGCGAAACTTCTGGTAAATCTAAACCTTCTCTCAAAAGATTTACACCCACCAAAACATCAAACAATCCCGTTCTTAGATCTTGCATAATTTGGATACGCTCCAAAGTTTCTACATCTGAGTGAATATAACGAGTTCTAATGCCAAATCTGGTAAAATATTTGGTCAATTCTTCTGCCATTTTTTTGGTTAAAGTCGTCACCAAAACACGTTCATCTTCTTCTACCCTTTTTTGAATTTCTTCAATTAAATCATCAATTTGATTCATGGTAGGTCTTACTTCGATAATTGGGTCAAGAAGTCCAGTCGGTCTGATAATTTGTTCGGTGTAAATTCCGCCAGATTTTTCCAATTCATAATCAGCAGGAGTCGCCGAAACGTAAATCACCTGATTCTGCATTTCCTCAAATTCTGGAAATTTCAGCGGTCTGTTATCCATCGCAGCAGGAAGCCTAAATCCGTATTCCACCAAAGCTTCTTTTCTGCTTCTATCGCCACCATACATTGCATGAACTTGCGGAATGGTTACGTGAGATTCATCAATGACCATCAAATAATCTTTCGGGAAATAATCGAGTAAACAGAAAGGTCTAGAACCAGGCATTCTTCCGTCCATATAACGAGAATAATTCTCAATTCCAGAGCAATAGCCGAGTTCTTTTATCATTTCCAAATCTAATTCAGTACGTTCTTGCAAACGCTTGGCTTCAATTGGCTTATCAATAGAATTAAAAAAGTCAACTTGTTTCACCAAGTCATCTTGAATTTCTCTAATCGCTCCGTTTAAAGTTTCTTTAGAGGTCACAAATAAATTGGCAGGATAAATATTAATTCGGTCAAAACTTGAAGTTACGTTTCCAGAAATAACATCAAAACTTTGAATTTTTTCGATTTCATCTCCGAAAAATTGCACTCTAATTCCGTTATCAGCATACGCTGGATATACATCTATCACATCTCCTTTTACTCGAAATGTACCTCTCGCAAATTCGTTTACACTCCTAGAATACAATGCATTTACCAACTTATGAAGAAACGCCGTTCTAGAAATTTTAGAATTAACTTCTAGCTCAATTAAAGATTTATTAAACTCTGTAGGATTTCCGATACCGTAAATACATGAAACTGAAGCCACAATTAAAACATCTCTTCTTCCAGAAAGTAAACTTGCTGTAGCCGAAAGTCTCAGTTTTTCTACTTCTTCATTGATAGACAAATCTTTTTCAATGTAAGTTCCAGACGAAGCAATGTAAGCTTCTGGCTGATAATAATCGTAATAAGAAACGAAATATTCTACCGCATTATCTGGGAAAAACTCCTTGAATTCCATAAAAAGTTGAGCCGCCAAAGTTTTATTATGCGCTAACACTAAAGTTGGCCTTTGAACTTTTTCTACCACATTTGCAATGGTAAAAGTCTTACCAGAACCAGTAACACCTAGCAAAGTCTGATATTTCTCTCCGTTTTGTAAACCTTCGGAGAGTTTTTCTATAGCTGTAGGTTGATCACCAGTTGGCGCAAATTCTGAATGGAGTTTGAAATTCATATTTTAGAATAAAGAACAAAGATAAAAGAATAAAGACAAAAAAAAGAGCAGAAATTTCTGCTCTTTTAAAAATTATCTAAAATTCTGAAAATCTTGAATATAAAGACCTTTTGCAGCATTCGTTGGATTGAATTTTTGTAGATTTTTATTTTCAAAACTGCTGGTAGAAGTATTACCCATTCTGAATGACTGACCTGTAATAAGCTCTAAAGCCTTTTTCAAAAACGGGTCTCTTACATCGCCAAAAGCAGTTAAATTATTGAAAATAGAATAAGGATTTATTTCATAATTCGGAGCAATAAATTCTGGATTCACATCTTTGTCTTTGTTGTAATAAGAAAAAGTAATCGGTTGTAATTGCCAGTTATGCTTCGTATTTCTATTGGTATAAGAAGTGTAATCTTGAGCAGGAGAATCATATAAAGTGATAGAACCTACAAATTTCCCTACTGTATCATAACCAATCGTTACCACATTTACATATTTTTTAAGACACTGAACCGTAAGTTCACTTGCCGAAGCAGTTTGGAAATTTACCAGAACATAAACTTTAGTCAGATTAAGACTATTGATAGTTTGTGTTCCAGATTTTTCGGGTCTGTTATTCACTAAACTGTAAGTATTAACTTGATTGCTCAAATAATCAAAGCCGTCTTCGCTATTATGTTTATTATTAAAATCTAAAAAAACATACGGACTTCCGCTATAATTGCCGTTAATCATTCCTGCTAAAGCAACTGCCGTTTCCAGAGAACCACCTCCGTTATATCTTAAATCTAAAACCAATTCATTGATTCCATCTGCTTTCATTTGAGCAAAAGCAGCATTTAACTCATCATTATAATCTGCTTTGAAAGCATTAAATACCAAATATCCAATATTTTTAGTTCCGTACACTTTTTTCTCGTAATAAGCGATTGGATTTTCGTCTATATCTGCTTGAGTAATCGAAATAGAAGAAGTTTTATCTGTGGTAATAAGTCCTGCACTCGTTAATTGTACCGTTGCAGCCAGAGTAACAGTTACCTGATTGTTATACAATAAGTCAGAATTATTAAGCGTCAAAGGAGAACCATTTACCTTAGTGATTACATCACCACGTTTTAAACCTGCCAAAGCTGCAGGAGAATTAGGAACCACATAGTTTACGAGAGCAACTGCGGTAGTGTTGGTATTGTCTTTTGGATAAATTCCTATATCAAAACCTCCACTTTTTTCAACTTCGGCAATTTTAGAAGAATATACTACTTCATTATTGTTTTCAATCCATGAAAATCTATCAATGGTACCTCTTTGATAAAGCAAAGAATAGAAAAGCTTGTCTGGAGTTTTTCCATTTAAAAAATTAGCGTACGTGGTTTGATTATCATCAAAAGAGTCTGCTAAATTAGGAACATTCGGTTGCCAATAATACCAAGAATTCATGGCCTTCCAAACAAAATTATTGATTTCATCAGGCTTAGTGGTAGAACCAGAATCATTATTGTCATCTCTAGAACAAGAGATAAATACTAATGTTAAAAATAGTGCGTTAAATAGATATTTAAGTTTCATTTTTTTGAATAGATTTGTAATAAACTTAACGATAAATTTATGAAAATTAGTATAATAAAATCATTTTTGGGAGCAATCTTTATGGCAAGCCTCGCAATTTCTTGTCAATCAAACGTTTTGCCAAAGGTAAAAAACGCCACTTATTCTTCTTATTCTAATGCTGATCAAAAAGGATATTGGGTAGAATTTGAACTAAGTCATGATTCTATTGCACCAAAATCTGTAGTGCTCAATAATATTTTACAAGAAATTACTCCAGAAAATAAAACCGATAAAAAATTTAAAGTCAATGTAATAGCTCAATCTACCGCAATTTTCGGGTTCAAACCGAAGTTGGTAGAGAAAGAAAATGGCATTTATTTTGTTACAGATACGGCAGATGTTTTCAGGGCTGTAGATTTCAAATTAAAATAAATTTTATCTTTGCGCCCGTTTTATAACGTTATAAAAATATAAATTATGAAAAAAATTTTTGCAAGCGCAATGATATTTGCCGTAGGTTTTGCAAGCGCTCAAACTGTTGCTTATAAAGGAGCAGGTGATGTAAAAGTAAATTTAGGTGCTAATTTACAAGATGGAGGAACAGGTATTGTTTCTTCTGTAGATTATGGTTTAGGCGAGAGTTTCTCAATTGGCGCACAAGCTGGATATCTTCTTGGCGTAAAAGAAATTGGTGGAGAAATTCCAAAATTCGGAGATAGATTTGACTTAAAAGTAAGATTAAATGCCAACCTTGGAAGCGTTTTGAAACTTCCTTCAAATGTAGATGTATATCCTGGATTAAACCTTGGACTTAAAAATTTCGGTGGACATCTTGGAGCAAGATATTTCTTCGATAAAGGTTTTGGACTTTATACAGAAATGCAATTCCCAATCGCGAAATACAAAAAATCTGAAATTGCTTTTGATAATTTAAACAATCAATTTGCAGTAAATATTGGAGTGTCTTTTGATATTGACAATTAAAAAATTTCATATAAAAATAAAAATGCCGAGAAAATTCTCGGCATTTTTTATGCTTGTTCTAATTTTACTGTAAAATGTCTTAAAATCTCTGATTCCCAAGTGATTTTGTACCCTTTTGTTATCTCATCTCTTCGGTCAAAAACATTTTTAAGCGCTGCTGCAATATAGCGAATATGATTGTCTGTGTAGGTTCTTCTTGGCAAAGCCAATCTCACCAATTCTAGTTTTGGATAACGATTTTCTCTGGTTTCTGGATCTCTATCTGCCAAAATAGTTCCAATTTCTACGCCTCTAATTCCCGCTTCTTTATAGATTTCTAAAGCCAATGTTTGCGCAGGAAATTCTTCTCTTTTGATATTCGGAAGAAACTTAAGCGCATCTAAGAAAACAGCGTGACCGCCAATTGGTTTCTGAACAGGAATTCCGTATTCTATCAAAAGATTTCCCAAAAGTTCTACTTGAGAAATTCTGCTTTCCAAATATGGAAATTCAGTTGCTTCGTCTAAACCTTGCGCAAGTGCAGCCATATCTCTTCCAGCCATTCCACCGTAAGTGATAAAACCTTCATAAATAATAGTGAAATTAGACGCTTTTCTAAAAATTTCTTCATCATTTAAAGCGATAAAACCACCAATATTTACCAAACCATCTTTTTTAGAGCTCATGGTCATCCCAATTCCGTAAGAAAACATTTCTTTACAGATTTCTTTGATGCTCCAATTTTTGTAATTTTCTTCTCTTTGTTTGATGAAATAAGCATTTTCGGCAAATCTCGCAGCGTCAAAAATCACTGGAATTCCGTATTGATCAGAAAGATTTTTAACCGCTTTTATATTTTCCAAAGAAACAGGTTGTCCACCAGAAGTATTACAAGTAATGGTAATTAAACAAAACGGAATTTGTTCTTTTGGATAAGACTGATAAACTTTTTCTAATTTTTGAACATCTAAATTTCCTTTGAAAGGATGAAGATTTTCTATATCAAAAGCCTCATCAATCGTACAATCTACGGCATGAGCTTTTCTGAATTCTATATGACCTTTTGTGGTATCAAAATGAGAATTTCCAGGAATGATGTCATTTTCCTTAATCATCGTAGAGAAAAGCACATTTTCTGCAGCTCTACCTTGATGAACGGGTAAAAGAAACTGAAATCCCGTTAATTTTTCAACTTGTTTTTGGAGTTTTTCGAAGGAGCGAGAACCTGCATAGGATTCATCTCCCGTCATGAGTTCTCCCCATTGTTTATCACTCATTGCTCCCGTTCCTGAATCGGTAAGCAAATCGATAAAAACTTGAGAAGATTTTAAATTAAATAAGTTATAGTGTGCTTCTTGAAGCCAAATTTCTCTTTGTTCGCGTGTAGATTGCGAAATTTCTTCCACCATTTTTATGCGAAAGGGTTCTGCGTAAGGAAGTTTCATTTTAGATTAAGATTAAGGTTGAGGTTGAGTAAATTACACTACCATTTTTTGACAAAATTTTAAATTTCTAAACCTTTGTCTTTACCTAAATCTCATTCCGGTGCTTTGAAAACGTTTTTATCACTATGGAAGCCTGCCACTCCACCCGAAACTGCAAATTTCATCGCTTCGGCAGCGTTCATTCCCACTACAGGTTTTATGTTTTTTTCTTCGGTGACAATTACCCAGCCAGAAATAGCGTAAGAATGAGGCAAATACACCGCCACGAAATTGTGTTTTTCAACTTCTCCCATTTCTTTTTGAGTCAAAAATCCTATTCTCCAGATTTCTGGATTCTCATTGGTTTTTACCCAAACTGGCGTGTTAAATTTCTTCTTATCTCCTACAAATGAAGACATTACATCTTTAGTAGGTGTGTAAATATGTTTTACTCCGGGTGTTTTCTCTAAAAAATGGTCTAAACTCTCGAAAACGACTTTCCCAAAAACAAATTTGTTAAAGAAATAACCTACTCCAGAAATAAATAGAATCAAAGAAAAAAAACCAACTCCTGTTCTATTGAGAAAAGGAAAGAATTTTTCAAACGGAATGATGTTATCAATCGTGTCAAAAACCAAAAAAATGAGATACAAAGTCGCCGCGATAGGACCAATGATAATCAGCCCTTTCAAGAAAGATTTCACGAAAAGATTTAAGTAGTCTTCGGGTTTTGGCTTTTTAATTCTCACTTTCTTAAAAATATCGCAGTAAAGATAATAATTTCATAAACTTTCTGATAAAAAATGTAAACTAAATTTTAATGTTTCATTCTACTTTTACCTCACCAAAATATTAACAACTATTAAATCACAAGACCTATGAAAAATTTACAGAAAATGAGTGCAAGTTTATTTGCATTTTTGGTAAGCTTTTTAGCATTTGCTCAAGAAAAAGCAGTAGAAGTAACCACTTCTACCACTACCACCACAGAAGAATGGTACACTAATCCACTTTATTGGGTTATAGGAGCAGTAGCTCTTATTGCAATTATCGCGATTGTATCGAGAAGTGGCAACAAAGATTAATCCCCCTTTAATTTTTACCAAAAAAAGCTCATCAAAAATTGATGAGCTTTTTTATTTTTAACCATGAATGGTTTCTTTATTGCCGTAAGATTTTATGATTTCGCCTTCATATTCTAACCATTCTTCCCAGCGTTTGTTTACTTTTTCTGGGTCGCCTAATTGTCTTGCGAAACCGATGAAAGTAGTGTAATGATTGGCTTCAGAAATCATGAGCTCTTTGTAGAATTCTTTCAGTTCTTCGTCTTTTATGTTTTCTGTCAAAACTTTAAAACGCTCACAACTTCTCGCCTCAATCATCGCTGCGAAAAGCATTTTGTCTATAATTAAATCTTCTCTACTTCCTTGAATAATGAATTTAAAAAGTTGGTTTACATAATCGTCTTTTCTGGTTCTTCCTAAAATATAACCTCTTTTTTTGATGATTTCGTGCACTTGATTGAAATGGTCCATTTCTTCTTGTGCAATTGCCAAAAGTTCGGTCACAATTTCTGTATGTTCAGGAATCATGGTGATTAAACCAATCGCATTAGTGGCAGCTTTTTGTTCGCACCAAGCGTGATCTGTAAGGATTTCTTCTAAATTTCCTTCTGCTATATTTGCCCAACGTGGATCTGTAGGTAATTTTAATTTGAACATTGTTAATTAAATTTTGTCAAAATTATTTTATTTTCTTGAATATCAAAATAACCTTCCTCATCTTCTCTTTTAAAATATAGAATTAAATGGCCATCCTTTGTTTTATTTTGCTTGAATTCAAAAATTCCTTTGTTATAGATTTTTAAAATATTTACAAACTTGTGATCTTCGATTTTAGAAAGATAAACATTTAAAGTATCAGTATAAATATGATAGAGTCTTTTATTAAAAACAAAAGAAGCTAAGGTCAAAACTTTTGAGCTATCCAAAATCTTTTTAGTTCCTTTTTCTGATTGAGATTCTACCTGTTCTACTGAATAAATCTTTCTACCTTTATTAAATCCTACAGGTTTTGGAAGTTTAAAAACCTCTAAATTTTTAGGTTTCTCAATCTCAATAATTTTTGTATGAGCTATTCTATGAAGCAAGGCACTTGTTACATAATACTTTTTATCAATTTTATTAATATTAATAACACATGTAGCAGAAGCTGCGGTTTCTAAATTTGTCTTTTTATCTTTAAAATATATGGTTCCTCCCCATTCTCCACTACAGGTTTCTCTTACTTTATAATTTTCATCTTCATAAAAATATTTGTTTTTCACAAATTTTAATTTATTATAAGTTTCTTGTTTATTTGCTAATATTTCTTTAAACTCAAAAGCTGCTTCTTGAGACTTTAATAATAAAGGGAACAAAAAAAAGACAAAATATTTTTTCATAAATTTAATTCTCGGCAGTTTTCTTTCTTAGAAATTCTAAAATTTTCCAGCCGTAATCGTCTACTTTCTTCAAAACTTCTGCGAAAAGGATGGCTAAAATCACATTCAAAACATATACAATCACCATCAAAACCCAAATATTTACGCTGTCTTTGAGTGGCGGAATTAAAAAATACACTACTGAAGAACTCATTCCTTGAGCAAAATAATAGAAAATGGCGTTTTTACCAATGTAGTTAATGAAATTGTCTTTGGTGATTTTCAATCGGTTATACAATACAAAAATGGTCACCAAAGAAAGTAAACTCCACACGATGTAAGGAATTTTTGGCGGAAATTTCTGCTTATTAAATTTATAGAAAACTTCATTCCCGAAATACCAAAAAACCAAGACCAAACTCAAAGCTACCAATCCATACAAAACAGGAACAAAAACATTTTTAATTCTTCTTCCTTTCAATTGAGTAGCAATTAAGAAAATGGCAAGATAAAAAGCTACATAACCTACTTGTCCGCTTGGATAATATGGTGCAAAGTTTTTCATTACATCATTATCAATGTTGAAATAAATCGTGAGCGCTAAACAAACTCCTATTAACCATTTGATTTGTTTTGGGAAAAATTTCAAAGCTAAAACTCCAAAAACAGTTACGATGTAATAGACTTTAAGATACCAAAAACTTCCCATCACTACAGGAAAACTATCACAATTGCTATAACTGTGAAGCCACCAATTCCCGAGCATATCCCAATTAAATGCTGAATCTAAATTTGGCACACCATATTTAGTTCCGAAAACGGTGTAATAAGATTGCATTCCTTCTGCTCCAAAAATATTAAAGATTCCGAGTTTCATAAATCCATCCAAGAAAAACAAGAACGTCACGAAAATCATATAGGTGACTTGAAGTTTCAGCAATCTGTACAAAGTTTTTTCTACATTATTCCCAGAAGTTAAGCCACTTAAAGCAAAAAATACAGGAACATCTATGAGTAAACTCAGCGTTCTCACTTCCGAAGGAAGATAAAGTTGACCACTCCAAAAAGCAGTATGAATAAAAATAATAGAAAGAGTAGCCAAGCCTTTGGCAAAATCAATGTAGAGGTCTCGTTTCATAAAGTTTATTAAGTAATTTCAAAAGTACAGATTTTCAGTTCAAATAAAAAATTTTAGCATTATTGTGGATAACTCAAAAATATTTCTTACTTTTGCACCCTGAATTAACTAAAAAAATTATAAACAATGTTAGCAATCGTAGAGATAGCAGGGCTTCAATACAAAGTTGAGCAAAACCAAAAGTTGTTTGTAAACCGTCTAAAAGGAGAAAAAGGAGACAAAGTTTCTTTTGACAAAGTTCTTCTTACTATTGACGGAGCAATCACTGTAGGTGCCCCAGCTGTAGAGGGTGTTTCTGTTCAAGCAGAAATCCTAGACCATGTACAAGCAGATAAAGTAATCGTTTTCAAAAAGAAAAGAAGAAAAGGTTACAAAGTGAAAAATGGTCACAGACAACAATTAACTCAAATTCAAATTGTATCAATTGGTGGTGCAGATGCTCCAAAAGCTAAAAAAGCTACCAAAAAAGAAACAACTGAAGAAGTAGTAGCAGAAGAAAAACCAGCTAAGAAACCAGCTGCTAAAAAAACTGCAAAAAAAGACACTGAAGATTAATTTTAAAAACCAAAAAACCTTAAAATAAAATGGCACACAAGAAAGGAGTTGGTAGTTCCAAAAACGGTAGAGAATCTCACTCTAAAAGATTAGGTGTGAAGATTTTCGGTGGACAAAGCGCTATTGCTGGTAATATTATTGTAAGACAAAGAGGTACTCAACACCACCCAGGTGAAAACGTGGGAATGGGTAAAGACCACACTTTGCATGCATTAGTAGACGGTAAAGTAGTTTTTACTAAGAAAGCAAACAACAGATCTTTTGTATCTGTAGAACCAAACGCATAATTTAAGCGTTATAAAAATTTAGAAACCTCAGCTTTTCGCTGAGGTTTTTTTATGTTATTATTCATCAAAAAATTTCTTTGTCATTGCCTTGAAAATCTGTAACTTCGCTTCCCTTTTTATAGCAAGTTTATTTATGAAAAAAATATTATCCGTTTTTACCTTAATTTTATTTTTATCAAGCAATGCCCAAACCAAAATTTTATTTGATGCCACAAAAGCCGAAATGGCAGGAAACGCAGATTGGGTAATAGATGCAGATTCTAAATCTGGTGGAGAATCTAATCCACAAAGAATTCCTACTCCCGCACAAAGCGGAATTACCGCTTCTACCTCAGAAACTTATTGGACTGGCGGAATAAGTGCATGGGCAATTGATTTAGTAAAACAAGGATACTACGTAGAAACACTCCCAAGAACAGGAGGTGTAATTTCTTATGGAAATCCAAATAACGACCAAGATTTATCTAATTACAAAGTATTTATCGTTACCGAACCAAATAGCCAATTTACGATGGCAGAAAAAGACGCTATTATTAATTTCGTAAAAAACGGAGGCGGACTTTATATGATTGCCGACCATGACAATAGCGATAGAAATGGTGACGGTTGGGATTCTCCAGCTATTTGGAACGATTTAGTTTCTACCAATTCTGTAGTTGCCAATCCTTTCGGAATTACCTTTGATGTAGTAAGCTTTTCACAAACTAGTACTAATTTTGCAAATATTCCTTCTAATACTATTTTAAATGGAAGCGCTGGAACTCCTAGTGCTATGCAGTTTTCTGCGGGTGCAAGTATGACGCTTAATAAAACCGCTAATCCTTCCGTTCAAGGTTTGGTTTTTAAAACAGGAGCTTCAACCACAGGAACCACCAATGTAATGTTTGCTACTGCAACTTACGGAGCTGGGAAAGTTTGCGCATTAGGAGACAGTTCCGTTCCTGATGATGGAACTGGAGACACTGGAGATAATTTATATGATGGCTATTTCACAGATGCTTCAGGAAATCATAGACCTCTTTTAATTAATTCTGTAATTTGGTTAGCTACATCTTCAGGATTAGCCACAGATGACATTATGAAACCAGAACTTTCGGTAAATATTTATCCTAATCCAAGTAGTGATTATGTTTATGTACAGAGCAAAACTTCAGAAAAATATCACTTAACCTTAATGGACTCTTCTGGAAAAGTTTTGCAAAGTATTCCTAATACAGATAAAATCAGCATAACCTCTTATCCTAAAGGAATTTACTACTTAGTCATAAAAAACGATAAAGGTTTTAAAAACTTTAAAGTCGAAAAAAGATAATTCCACACCAACCGAAGAACTTCTTCGGTTTTTTTTATTTATTTTTGAGAAAATTCTCAACAAATGAAAATCAATACATTCACTATGGCATTAGCGGGATTATTCCTCGCCTCGTGCTCATCACAAGTTATGAAAAATTCATTGAACTATCCTGAAACCAAAAAAGTAGAACATACGGACGAATATTTTGGAACTAAAGTAGCAGATCCTTATCGTTGGTTAGAAGACGATCGTGCTGAAGATACTAAAGATTGGGTTCAGCGTGAAGTGGCTTTTACACAAAATTATCTTAATCAAATTCCGTTTCGTGAAGAAATTCGTGCACAGTTAAAAAACATTTGGAACTACGAGAAAATTTCTGCTCCATTTAAAGAAGGAGATTACACGTATTTCTATAAAAACGACGGTTTACAAGCACAATCTGTACTCTACAGAACGGATAAAAATGGCAACACCGAAGTTTTCCTTGACCCGAATAAATTTTCAGAAAAAGGAACTACTTCTATGTCTGGCTTGTCTTTTAACAAAAAAGGAACCCTTGCTGCCTACAATATTTCTGAAGGAGGAAGTGATTGGCAAAAAATTGTCATCATCAATGCAATTACCAAAGAAAAAATAGACGAAACCATTACCGATGTTAAATTTTCTGGCGCTTCTTGGTTGGGAGACGAAGGCTTTTTCTACTCTACTTACGGAAAAGTACAAGGTTCAGAACTTTCTGTGAAAACAGACATGCACAAAGTTTATTTCCATAAATTAGGAACCAAGCAATCCGAAGACAAACATATCATCGGCGATGAAAATTTCAAACGCAGATACATGAACATCGGCGTTTCCGATGACGAAAGATTCTTGATTCTAAGTGCTGCAACTGCAACCAACGGAAATGAATTGTACGTAAAAGACCTTAAAAATAACACCGATTGGATTGCGATTCAAAAAGGATATGATTACAATACCGATATTTTAGACACCAAAGGAGATTTTATCTACATCATGACCGATAAAAATGCTCCAAACATGAAATTACAGAAATTTGACATTAAAAATCCTTCTGTTTGGACAGACGTTATCCCAGAAACCGAAAACGTGTTAAGCGCTTCAACTGGTGGCGGTTATATCTTCGCAAAATACATGAAAGACGCTGTCTCTTACATGAAACAGTTCGATTACAACGGTAAATTGGTTAGAGAAATCACTCTTCCTGGAGTTGGAACCGCTTCTAATATTGGTGGCAAAGAAACTGCAAAAGAATTGTATTACTCTTTCAGCAATTATATCACGCCGGGAACTACTTATAAATTCAATGTAGAAACTGGAACTTCTGAAATTTATCAGAAACCAAACGTAAAATTCAATCCAGAAGATTATGTTTCAGAGCAAGTATTTTTCACTTCAAAAGATGGTACAAAAGTGCCGATGATGATTTCTTATAAAAAAGGAATTAAACTTAATGGTAAAAATCCATCTATTTTATACGGTTACGGCGGTTTCAATATTTCTGTAACTCCAAATTTCTCAGTAGTGAATGCAATCTGGATGGAAAACGGCGGAATTTATGCCGTTCCGAATCTTAGAGGAGGAAGCGAATATGGCAAAAAATGGCACGTTGCAGGAACACAAATGCAAAAGAAAAATGTTTTTGAAGATTTTATAGCTGCGGGTGAATATTTACAGAAAAACGGTTACACTTCGCCAGAATTTATGGCACTTTCTGGCCGTTCAAACGGTGGTTTATTAGTTGGCGCAACCATGACGATGAGACCTGATTTAGCGAAAGTAGCTTTTCCTGGAGTTGGTGTTCTTGATATGTTGAGATACAATAAATTTACTGCAGGAGCTGGTTGGTCATTCGATTACGGAACTGCGGAAGATTCAAAAGAAATGTTCGAGTATTTAAAATCTTATTCACCAGTTCACAATGTGAGAAAAGGCGTTTGTTATCCTTCTACGATGATTATCACGAGTGATCATGATGACAGAGTAGTTCCGGCACACTCTTTTAAATTCGGTGCAGAATTACAGGAAAAACAAAGTTGTAACAACCCTGCTTTAATCAGAATTGAAGTAAATGCAGGACACGGAGCTGGTAGAAGTACAGACCAAGTCATCGGAGAAAATACAGATTTAATGAGTTTTGCACTCTATGAAATGGGAATTAAAGAATTGAAAAAATAATTTCTAATCTACCATAAAATCAAACCGCAGAAATTTCTGCGGTTTATTTTTTGAATAAATTTTTAAAAAATCCTTTTTCTTTTTTAGGCTTTTCTTTTTGATTTACAGAATCTTGCAAACCTAACTTTTGCTTTAATTGTTTTACCGTTTTCTCAGTTTTTTCTACATTTTTACCCACCAAAGTTTTCTTCAAACCTTCTTCTACTCCTCTCCAAAGCAAATTAAAAAATGATTTCGTAGGATTTCTAGTGGTGTGAACTACTACATTTTCTGTTTCGGATTTAGAATTGGTTCGGACGATTAAATTTGTAACCGCACTCAATACTTTCTTCTCTTTTTTAGTCTTTTCATCTAAAACTTTCACTTTCACATTTTCATGTTTCATCGTGTAATTTCCAGAAATTTCATTTCTGTTTCCTTTGAAATTAAATCGCACTTCGTGAATATTTCCTTCCACTTTTTTATGAGAATAGGGCGTAACAAAAGCGTTAATACTTTCGGCTGGTAAATCATTAATTTGCCCTGAAATCGAAAAGTCATCCTGAAGATTTGCCGTATCAAAACTCCAGTTTACTTTCATAGGCGCTACATTCATAAATTGTGTGTGAATTTTAATCGGAACAACCGTATTTTTGAAACCTTTATTTGAATTAAGATTTTGTGCATTTAAATTAAATTGGCTGAAAGTCAGTTTCCCAGGTTTATTTCCATTCGGTAAATCCTCTTCATAAACCAAATTTGAATTTCTGATATTAAAATTTTTCACTAGAAGAGGAAAATTTATGGAACGGAGCAATTCACTGTAAAGTTTTTTTCTGGTCAAATCATCTTTAGGACTTTTACTTCTATAAATTTGCGCTTGTAAATTGTTAATCAACACATTACCAATATTTATTTTCGGTTGGCTATCTTTTAGTTTCCAATGAAAATCAGTCATTCTCGTTTGTGCAATTTTTATATTATACCAATCTTTTTCGGTAGAAATTTTGGAAGTAAACCGAGTTTTAGTAAACTTGGGTTGCAAATGTAATCCTCTTAAATCGATAGAATTTTTCTGAAAATCAGCATTCTTAATGAAAAACTGATAGAATTTTCCCGCGTCTAAAAATATATTCCTTGCCGAAATTTGGTAATTGTCATATCGAAAAGGCAATTCGTTTTTGGGATTTTTCCCATCTAAAACCAATTGTTCAAAATGTGCATTTACATTGTCTACGGAAAACTTTTTTTGTCCGTTTTTGATAATTTTTACTTTTCCATTATCAAAGAAAACATTTTGTAATTCAACAATATATCTAAAAGGCTTATTTTTGTTTTCATTCTGATTTTCAGAAGAATACACCGTTAAATGAGGTTCAGAAAACCGAACTTCAAACAAACTGATTTTATTCTTCTTCAGCACAATATCTTTGAAAATCATTTTTTGAGAAGAAATATCAAGAAGTGATTTTCTAGGAAATTTTCTCGAAAATTCAGAAAAATTTATCAAAGGTTTCATTGAAAAATCTGTCACAGACATTTGTCCATTTTCTGTATTAATTTCGGTAGCAGAAATATGATACACTTCGTCTGGATAAAAATGAAATGCTTTACTTTTTATAGAATATTGGCCAAAAGCAATGGGCAATTTACGCGACACCTCTTTCTCTGTAAGTTTCAGATTTTCAATATTTAAACTTAAATTTTTAATTGACAAAAATTTACTTTTATCAAATTTTAAAATCTCAATATTGCCATTTTCAATCACCAAATTTTTAGAAATCAAAGGTTGCTTATTGTTCTTATGAGTATCTTGATTTTCTGGCAGAATAATATGAAGATTTGGACGAAAAAGTTTTACATATTTAGCATTGATTTTCTTATTTAGAATGGCATCATAAATCCCAAGATTTGAAATAAAAAGAGAGTCTACAGTTCCATTGAGTTGTAAAAGTTTTCGATTATCTATATGTTTTGGAGAAATTTTAACTTTGCTAGCAGAAATTTTTCCGCTTACAAATTCTATGTTTAAATTCTGATAATGAATATGATACGGAGATTTATTTTCGATATACTGCGGCAAATGATGCTGCAACCAATAATGGAAATACAGATTCGCCGAAACCAAAAGCACAGCAAACCCAAAAATAACGGAAAATAAAATTCGTAAAGCTCTCTTCATAGAGCAAAAGTATTTGGTTATTAGCTTTTTGGGTTACAAGATTTTGAGTTATGTTTATATTTTAAGACTCAATTAATTCTTGGCGCTTTTGGCGGCTCTGGAATTTGATCAAAATTTCTATCTGTATTCTCTTTATATAGTTTTTGAGAAATTTCTTTCAAAACTTTTCCTTTTTCGTCAATTTCTAAATATTGTTTTCCTTTTCTGGCAAAAATTCTACTTTCTGACATTCCAAAGCCATAACCAAAACTTGGTTTTATTTCATCATAAGTGAGTGGACAAATAATTTTATTATTTAAATCTATTATTCCATATTTTTCATCCTTACCTACAAAAACCTTGTCTCTAGCAATAAAAACAAAATCATAAATCGCAGGAATTTTTTCTTTGAATGTTTTATATTCTACCATTCCATACTTTCCGTTTCTTTTTACAATGTGTCTGTCTTCTGGTCCATATTCTACCCAATCTGAGATTTCATCAAAAACGATTGGCAACAGAATTTTGTTTTGTAAATCTGCAATTCCGAATTTATTATTTTTCTTAACGATAAATTTAGAATGATCATAAAAAATGGGATGAATCATTTGGTAACCTGAAAGAAAAGTTTTTCCATTGATGTTTACAATCTTATCTTCTTTTTTATTTGAAAGAAGATAGGTGTTTTTAAGATTTTCAACTTCATCAAGTTCATTAATCTCATCATAGATAAAGGGAAATATTTCTTTGTTTTGATAACTAATAACTCCAAATTTTCCATTTTTCTTGGCGATACAATTTTTACTCCTTTTAAAATCTAAAGCTTCATCATATACAAAAGGAATTTTTTCATTTCCTTGCCAATCTACAACACCATATTTCCCTTTTAAGTTTTTAAAAGAAATTTGAGGATTATCCGTACTGAAATTATTGTAAATTGGCTCGTAAGATTCTCCAATTTTCTTTAAATTTTTGTTGAAAAAAGAATAAATTTTACCTTTTCTTGCATTATAATATTCAGAATAGTTTCCGTGAGCAGTATCATAAGGTTCTATGAAATCGAATTTAAAAGGGACTTTAAATTCGCCGCTAGGTTTTATCATTCCGTACTTTCCGTTTCTTTTTACAATAGCATTTTTAAAAGCATCAAAAACCGAAGCAGAATCAAATTTATTGTTTACAAATGCTGGTTTTATTTTTTCATTAAGAAACTCATATTTTCCATTTTTAAGAACTAGAGCTGCTCCATTTTTAAAAAATGTAGATTGGTCTCTGGTAAAAATATCTTTAGAGAAATCATAATAATCTGTTCTAAAAACTTTATCATAAATAAAATCTGAAAGTTGATTACCATGATTGTCGAAAAATGCCCATTTCCTATTATTTTTTACAATTACAATTCTATCAAACATTTCTTGATGAACTTCTGGGTAAATAATTTTAATAATTTCTTTACCTGATTTATCAATAAACCCAGATTTGCCGTTTAATGTAACAGCACACAATCCACTTGTTCTAAAATAATCAACATTATCATAAATTAATGGAATGATGAGCTTTCCTTTTTCGTTAATAAAACCAAATTTTCCATCTTTCTTCACAGACGCTAATCCTTCAGAAAAAATATCAATTTTATCAAACCTTCCTTCAATTACAATTTCATTTTTAGGATTGATGTAAAACTCCTTTCCTTTATTTTTTACATAAGCTAATTGATGTTCAAAAGGATTCACAAAATCATATTCAAAAGGTATTTTTATGATACTATCTTTATCAATAAAACCCCATTTATTTTTTGTGTTAAGCACACGAAACCAACCAGTTTCTTTGTCTTTTTCTATATAATAAATTTCATTTCTACTAATTTTTTGTGAATTTTCAGAACAAGAGATTAAGAAAAGTATTAGTAAATAAATAATATTTTTCATGGTTTTAGTTTTTATTGAATTTTAAGAAACATCCAACTCAATCACATAACCTTCGTGGCTTCTCACATTGATAAAATCTCCTTCATTGAAATACAAATACTGTCCTTTAATTCCTTTTAACACCCCTTCAAACTCTGGTTTAGAATCTAGCGTGAAAGAATTAATTTTCGCAGGCGCTTCATACGGAAAGTCTAAACGCACCATTTCTTGACCATCAATCGCAAAATTTTTAAAATCTTTAGGAAAAAGTTCTGCAATCTGGTTGCGAAAATCCAATAAATCTACATCACTTTCTCTGTCATCTTGAAGCATTTTTCTCCAATTGGTTTTATCTGCTATATGTTTCTTGAGTTCCACTTCTATCATCCCCGCTTCATAACGGTTTTCGGTTTTTGCAATCGGCAAGGCAAAAGTTGCACCTTGATCAATCCAACGCGTCGGAACTTGACTTTCGCGCGTTACCCCAACTTTTACATCACCTGTATAAGCCAAATAAACAATGTGAGGTTGCAATTGTATCTCTTTTTCTACTTCTAAATCACGCTCTTCGATTCCAAGATGTGCTGTAGAAAGTTCTGGTTTTAGAATCGTATCACTTGCATAAGGACTTTCGAAAAAACATTTTTTACAAAATCCCATTCTATAGATTTTTTCATCTTTACCACATTCTACACACTGATAACCAACATGTTTTATCGTAAAATTCTTGCCAAAAAGCTGATTCATAGAGATTAAATCTCCTGAAAGATTGAGGTAATACTGAATTGGATTTCCGAGAACGGAAGACATTTTGAGAATTTGTCCTTTAAATTGCATTGCGAAAATTTTGAGTAAAAATAAGGAAAAAGATATTAAATGTTTCGCTGATTTTACTGATTGAGCATATTTATAAAGAATCATCCTAATTTGCTCAATCTGCACGAAAATTTATTTTATATTTGACCATAATCATTTCCAAATTCTTAAATTTGCTATTCTTTGTAAAACGCACAAATGAATTATTTAGTAACAGGCGGTTCAGGATTTATTGGTTCACATTTGGTAGAACATTTGTTGAAAGATGGACATTTTGTCATTAACATTGACAATTTTGATGATTTCTATGATTATCAGGTTAAAATCAAAAATACTCTAGAATCTGTTCAACAATCTACTGATTTTGAATTTTCCGATAAAGAAAATGACATTAAAAAGCTTTTAAATCAAACTAAATCAGAAAATTACATTCTTTACTATACCGACATTCGTGACAAAGAAGCTTTAGCTCAAATTTTTAAAAATCATAAAATAGATGTTTTAGTTCATCTTGCAGCTTTGGCTGGAGTTCGTCCTTCTATAGAAAGACCTATAGATTATGAAGAAGTGAATATCAAAGGAACCATGCATCTTTGGGAATTGTGCAAAGAATACGGCGTAAAGAAAAACGTAATTGCATCATCATCAAGCGTTTATGGCAATAATGAGAAAATTCCATTTTCTGAAACAGATAATGTAGACAGGCCTATTTCGCCTTATGCTGCCACTAAAAAATGTACAGAAATTCTAGGTCATGTTTATCATCATTTGTATGGAATAGACATGATTTTCTTGAGATTTTTCACGGTTTTCGGCCCAAGACAAAGACCAGATTTAGCCATTCATAAATTCACAAAGTTGATTTCTGAAAACCAAGAAATTCCTTTCTACGGCGATGGTTCTACCGCTAGAGATTATACTTTTATAGAAGACATCATCGATGGCGTGGTAAAATCTGTAAAATATGTAGAAAACCATCATAACGTATACGAAACCATCAACTTAGGCGAAAGCGAAGTGGTAAACTTAAACGAAATGGTGACAGGAATAGAACAAGAACTTGGAAAATCTGCCATCAAAAAAAATCTGCCAATGCAGCCTGGAGATGTAGAAAAAACCAACGCAGATATACAAAAAGCGAAAAACCTTATCAACTATTCACCCAAAACAAAATACCAAAATGGCATAAAAATTTTTGTGGAATGGTTTTTGAGAAACAGATAAAACAATTATATTAGAACATTATTAAAAATTAAGTTTAGATTTTATAAATCTGTTGAAAATCAGATAGAAAAATTTTGAAATCTCACCTAATTTTATACTTTTGCAAAAAATTTAAATATTATGTATTGGACATTAGAATTAGCTTCATATTTAAGCGACGCACCTTGGCCGATGACTAAAGCAGAGCTTATCGATTATGCTATTAGAACAGGTGCACCAATGGAAGTAGTAGAAAATCTTCAAGCCATTGAAGACGAAGGAGAAATCTATGAAAGCATAGAAGAAGTCTGGAGTGATTATCCTACAGACGAAGACTTCCTCTGGAACGAAGACGAATACTAAAAAATGCAGTCGGCTGTCGGCAATCGGCAATCGGCTTTTTTTTGAATTTTTATAAATTTAACATTAATATGGCTGAAGCATTTTGCTACTAGCCAAAAGTAATTATTATGAGTTTTTTAAATAAAGTTCTTCAAGGATTCTTGGGCGACAAAAACGCTAAAGACCTCAAAGAAATCAAAAAAGTTGTAGACAAAATTAAGAAAGTAGAGCCAGCAATTGCCGAGCTTTCGGATGATGAATTGAGAGCAAAAACTCAAGAATTCAAAGATAAAATTGATGCAGCTACAGAACACATTACCAATCAAGTAGTAGAAGTTCATGAGCAAATTGCAAAATCTTCTGACGTAGACGAAAAAGAAAAACTTTTTGGGCAAATTGAAACGCTGAAAAAGGATTCTTATCAAATTGAAGAAAAAGTATTAAACGACATTCTTCCAGAAGCTTTTGCGGTAATCAAAGAAACTGCAAGAAGATTGGCTCAAAATGGTGGACTTACTGTTACAGCAACTGAGCATGACCAAGAATTAGCTGCTACTAAAGATTTTGTAGAAATTAAAGGAGACAAAGCTTTCTGGAAAAATAAATGGGATGCTGCTGGTAAAGAAGTAGTTTGGGACATGGTGCACTATGACACCCAATTTATCGGTGGGGTTGCACTTCACAGTGGTAGAATCGCCGAAATGGCAACTGGTGAAGGTAAAACTTTAGTAGGAACGCTACCTATTTACTTAAATGCACTTCCTGGTCGTGGTGTTCACGTAGTTACAGTGAATGATTACTTGGCAAAAAGAGACTCGGCTTGGATGGGTCCAATTTATCAGTTCCACGGTTTAAGCATCGATTGTATCGATTTACATCAACCGAATACTGATGCAAGAAGAAAAGCTTATCAAGCAGATATCACTTATGGAACCAATAATGAGTTCGGTTTTGACTATTTAAGAGACAACATGGTTTCTTCGCCAGAAGAATTAGTTCAAGGTGAATTAAATTTTGCAATTGTAGACGAAGTAGACTCTGTATTAATTGATGATGCGAGAACTCCACTCATTATTTCTGGACCGATTCCTCAAGGTGACAGACAAGAATTCGATGTTTTAAAGCCTTCTGTAGACAGAATTGTAGCCGTTCAGAAACAAATCGTTTCTAATTTATTAACCGAAGCAAAGAAATTAATTGCTGCAGGTAATAAAACAGACGGTGGTTTTAAACTTTTGCAAGCTTACAGAGGTTTACCTAAAAACAAACACCTCATCAAATTCCTTTCAGAAGAAGGAATAAGAGTGCTTTTACAAAAAACAGAAGGAGAATACATGCAAGACAATAGCAAGAGAATGCGTATTGTAGACAAAGACCTTTATTTTGTAATCGACGAGAAAAATAATCAAATAGACCTTACAGACAAAGGTGTAGAATATATGTCTCAAGGGAACCAAGATGCCAATTTCTTTGTTTTAGAAGACATCGGAACCTTGATTGCTGAACTAGAGGCAAAAAATCTTACTAAAGAAGAAGAATTTGCTCAAAAAGAAGAACTTTTCAGAAATTATGCTGTAAAATCTGAAAGAATTCATACTTTAAGCCAGTTGTTAAAAGCATATACATTATTTGAAAAAGATGATGAATATGTAGTCATCGATGGAGAAGTAAAAATCGTAGACGAGCAAACTGGTCGTATCATGGAAGGAAGACGTTATTCTGACGGACTTCACCAAGCGATTGAAGCTAAAGAAAATGTAAAAATCGAAGCTGCTACTCAAACTTTCGCTACCATTACGTTACAGAACTACTTCAGAATGTATAATAAATTAGCTGGGATGACAGGTACTGCAGAAACGGAAGCAGGCGAATTCTGGCAAATTTATAAATTAGACGTAGTTGTAATTCCTACTAATAGACCAATCATCAGAGATGATAGACAAGATTTAGTTTATAAAACCAACAGAGAAAAATTCAATGCTGTAATTGACGAAATCGAAAGACTTACCGCGGCAGGAAGACCAGTACTAGTTGGTACAACTTCTGTAGAAATTTCTCAGTTCTTGTCAAAAGCGCTTCAATTAAGAAAAATTCCGCATAATGTATTGAATGCGAAATTGCACAAAAAAGAAGCAGACATCGTAGCTGAAGCAGGTAGAGCTGGTGTAGTAACCATTGCTACCAACATGGCTGGTCGTGGTACCGATATTAAACTTCAAGGAGACGTAAAAGCAAACGGAGGTTTAGCAATTATAGGTACAGAAAGACACGATTCTAGACGTGTAGACAGACAGTTAAGAGGTAGAGCTGGTAGACAAGGAGACCCAGGAAGCTCACAATTCTACGTTTCTCTGGAAGATAACTTAATGAGACTTTTCGGTTCTGAAAGAATCGCAAAAATGATGGATAAAATGGGACACAAAGAAGGCGAAGTTATTCAGCACTCTATGATTACCAAATCTATCGAAAGAGCTCAGAAAAAAGTAGAAGAAAACAACTTCGGTATCAGAAAAAGATTGCTAGAATATGATGATGTAATGAACAAACAACGTGATGTAATCTACAAACGTAGAAAAAATGCATTGTTTGGCGACCATTTAAAATATGACATCATTAATACCATTTATGATGTAGCTGCATCTATCGTAAGCAATACAAAAGGTGGCAACCAATTCAAAGAATTTGAATACGAAATCATCAAATTCTTCACGATGGAAGCTCCACTTACTGAAGCTGAATTCAAAGCAAAAACTGAAAGAGAAATCACAGATATCGTTTTCAAAAAAGCAGAAGAAGATTACAAAAACAGATTGGTTTTATTGAAAGAAAATTCTTTCCCAATCATAGAAAATGTGTTTAAACAGCAAGGTCACATGTTCAAAAACGTACAAGTACCTTTCTCTGACGGAAGCAAAACGCTTACCATCGTTACTGATCTTAAGCAAGCCTATGAAACACAGTGCGAATCTATGATTAATGATTTTGAAAAGAATATCTGTTTAACCATTATAGACGAAAACTGGAAACATCACCTTAAAGAAATGGATGATTTACGCAAATCTTCACAAGGTGCAGTTTATGAGCAAAAAGACCCTTTGGTAATTTACAAACAAGAGTCTTTCCATTTGTTCAGCGAAATGATGGATAAAGTAAACAAAGAAATTATTTCTTTCTTATTCAAAGGAGAAATCCCAACTTCTTAATCCACTCAACACTATATACATTAAAATCCGAAGAGTTTTTCTTCGGATTTTTTTATGAAATTGATTACAATCAAGATTTTCTGAGAAAAATTTTAATACTTTAGCAATAATTAAAAACAATACAATGAAAAAACTGATTACAATTTTGGCTGTTATCTGCAGTTCCCTTGCATTTTCTCAATCAGAAAACAATGAATTTAAAGTAAATATTCTTTACACAGCCATCGGAATGCCTGAACTGTCTTACGAAAGACTGATTTCTGACAATTCATCTGTGGGAGCATCTTTAGCATTTTCACTTGATAAAAAAGAAGATATGGATTTGAGACTCAGTTTCACTCCTTATTATAGAATGTTTTTTGGACAAAAGAAAGCAGCAGGATTCTTTATAGAAGCTAATTCTATCGTTGTAAACTATGTAGACACTATTTATTATAATGGAAGCACAAATACTTATGAGACGAAGACAGGTTTCGGTTTAGGAGCTGCAGCTGGAGCGAAATTTCTTACCAAAAACAATCTCATCGGTGAAGTTTATGGCGGAGTAGGAAGAGTTTTCGGAGATAATTCTTTAGGTGCTTATCCAAGATTCGGGATTACTTTAGGCAAAAGATTTTAACTATTATTAAAATAAAAATTAAAACAAAAACGTTATTTCTAAATGAAAAAGTTTTTTATATTTTTGATGAGTATTTTACTGATTTCTTGTAACGGACAAGAAAATAAAGTTTCAAAGAAAAAAAATCTTAAAATGGAAAACAAAAATCTAGAATATGCTACGTTTGGTGGCGGTTGTTTTTGGTGTGTAGAAGCATGTTTTGACATGTTAAAAGGTGTAGAATCTGTAACTTCTGGCTATTCTGGTGGTCATAAAGAAAATCCTACTTATGAAGAAGTTTGCACAGGAGAAACTGGTCATGCAGAAGTGGTACAAATCGCTTTTGATCCTTCTGTAATTTCTTTTTCACAATTGTTAGAATCTTTTTGGTTCCTGCACGATCCTACACAATTAAACAGACAGGGTGAAGACATCGGCACACAATACCGTTCAGTAATTTTCTATCATTCTGAAAAACAAAAAGAAGAAGCACAAGTTTCTCTAGAAAATTCAGAAAAATCTGGAAAATGGAACGGAAAATATGTTACTCAAATCGTTCCTTTTGAAAAATTCTGGGGCGCAGAGAAATATCACCAAAATTATTTTGAAATCAACCCTAATCAGCCTTATTGCAGCGCTGTAGTAGGTCCAAAAGTAGCCAAATTCAAAAAACATTTCGGCGAACTTGGGTTATTGAAATAAAGAATTAAAAAATTTAACTCTAGAGCAGACTAAAAAGTCTGCTCTTTTTTTGTAATTTAGAATAAAAATTAAACCATTGAAAAAACTAATTCCCTTTTTATTTTTAACCATAATATTTTCGTGTACTAAAAACACTGTAGAAGCTGATTCTGCAAAAAATAAAACTTATTTAAAAGCCACAGACTTTAGAGATACAGGCGAAAAAGACTCTGCTTATATTTATTATGCATTAGCAAAAGATGAATTTTTAAAAATTAACGATTCACTTTTCATGGCAAAATGCCTGATTAACATGGCAATTATCCAGACCGATCAAGGAGATCATTTTGGAGGAATAGAAACTTCCTTAGAAGCCGAAAAAATGCTAAAAAAAAATGACAGCATCACCAGACAACTGAAATCATCCAATTATAACAACTTGGCTTTGGCAAGTGCAAAACAAGAAAACTATAAAAATGCCGAAAAATATTATGATTTAGCTCTTCAAAATTCATCAGAGCCAGAATCTCAATACATTTATTATAATAATATTGCGAATAACTATTTAGATTTAAAAGATTTCGGTAAAGCAAAAGAATTTTACAAAAAAGCCCTAAAAACTGAAGACAGTATTGCATATGCAAGAACATTGAATAATTTTGGGAGATGCTTATTCGCCGAAAATAAAAACATAAATGTTTTAAATTATTTTCTGCAATCTCTCAAAATCAGAGAATCAAAACAAGATTATTGGGGACTGAATTCTAGTTATGCTACTCTCGCTGATTATTACAAAGAAAAAGAACCTCAAAAAGCACTGTTCTATGCAGGAAAAATGTATAACATCGCTCAAAAAATAGAAAGTCCAGACGATAGATTAGAAGCGCTAGAAAAATTAATCGCTTTAGAAAAATCAGACCATTCTAAAAAATATTTTTCCGAATATCAAAAACTGAATGACAGTTTGCAAACAGCTAGAGCAAAAGCCAGAAACCAATTTGCACTGATTCGTTACGAAACCGAAAAAGCAAAAACAGAAAATATAGAAAATGAGAATCACATCTTTAGACAAAGAGTGGCGATTGCATTTCTAGTCACTGGTTTATTAGTTGGTTTATTTTGGTATTTAAGAAGAAAAAAAAGACTGGAACAAGAAAAAGAAATTGAGGTAAAAAACACTCAAATTAAATATTCTAAAAAAATACATGATGTAGTAGCCAATGGTTTATACCAAACCATGGTAGAAGTAGAAAATCAAGAAGAACTGGACAAAGAAAAACTCCTTGATAAACTAGAAAAAATGTACGAAGAATCAAGAGACATTGCTCATGAAGACCTTAATGAACAATTAGAAAAAGAATTTTCGGTTAAGCTTTTTGAAATGATTTCTTCTTATTCTTCACCTCATCAAAAAGTTTTAGTGATAGGAAACGAGCAGAATATTTGGCAAAATGTTTCTCAGAATATACAATCAGAAATTTTCTATGCGCTTAGAGAACTCATGATTAACATGAAAAAACACAGTCAAGCGACATTAGTTTCGGTAAAATTTGAAAAAATTGAAAATATTTTAAAAATAAAATACACCGATAATGGCCTTGGAATGGGCAATGCAGAAAATAAAAAACTTTCTGGAATCAAAAATACGGAAAACCGTATTGAGAACATTGGCGGAGATATTAATTTTGAAAAAAATCTACAAAAAGGATTACAAGTAAATATATCTATTCCAATTCATTAAAAATGATGTTTAATAAAGTACTAATAGCCGAAGACCACGAAATCAGAAATCTAGGAGTCATCAAAACTCTAGAAGAATTGCAAATTACAGATTATGAGTTTGTAAGTTATTGTGATGATGCCGTTTCTAAACTAAAAACTGCCATTTCAGAAGAAAATCCTTACGATTTACTCATTACTGATTTATCTTTTGACACCGATTTCCGTGAGCAAAAATTGAGTTCTGGACAAGAACTCATCGCCGAAGTAAGACAATTGCAACCCAATATTAAAATCATCGCTTTTTCTATCGAGAAAAAACCTTCTATTATTGATGAACTTTTTAAAAAACATCACATCAATGGTTTTGTAAGCAAAGGCAGAAATGATGGTAAAGAACTGAAAAGTGCCATCAAAAAAGTTTTTGAAAACAAAATTGTGATTCCTCAGGAAATCATTAATTCCATCAGAAATAACTCATTTGAATTTACCAATTATGATGTGTATTTGGTAGAACTTTTGGCTAAAGGTTGGCGTCAACAAGAAATAGAAGACCATTTTAAAAACACCAATATAAAACCAGACAGCAGAAGTTCTATAGAAAAGAGATTAAGTGAACTCCGCGAAAGTTTAAGCGCCAAAAATAACACGGAAATGGTGGTACTTTGTAAAGATTTGGGGATTATTTAAAATAGATTAAATCAACTTATAAAAACTCATTTGGAATAATTTTTGGAAGAGTTTTTCTGTTTTACGGCTTTCCGTAAGGAAAAAAAATTGCCATACCGTAATTTTACCAAACATTTAAACTAAAACCAATGATTATGAATCTTTATAACAAATCTACGCTTAAAACATTGGCAACTTGCAGTTATATTTTATTATTTGCTGCTAATTTCCTTCTGGTAACGGAAATCATTTTATATGTGCTGAAAGTTCAGAAAAATTTTCAAGAAAATATTTTGTATTTCTTTTTTATGAGCCTTATTATCACATTTTTTATGATTAAAATGTATTTAAAATCAGAAGAAAACTAGTCAAATTTCATAAATTTTGTAATATAAAAACAAAAAATAAAACCCAATTACGGAAAACCGTAATGAAACAAATTTTTATCAGAATACATTTGCAGAAGTAATCTTCTTCATACTCGATTTTTAGCAGATGCAAGTATAAAAAATTTTTATTAGACTAATAACTTTTTATATAACAACACACTTGCATCGAGAGTAGAGTAAGTTTTAAACGGGGAATGGTGAGAGAAATCTCACCATTTATTTTATCCGTATTTACCCTTGGCTTTATATATCTAAATAAAGTAGAAAACACAAGCGAAAACATGAATGGCGAGAAATTATTTTCTCGCCATTTCTGTATGTGGAATATCATCTTCCAGATATTTTTTCCCTGTGTCTTGAAACCCAAAATCACTGTAAAATTTAATGAGGTAATCTTGTGCAGAAATTCTACATTCTGTAGTATTAAATCTAGTTTTTATCGTTTCTAAAGCAAATTGGATAAGAGTTTTTCCTAATTTTAAATTTCTAAAATCAGGATGGGTAAGAACTCTTCCGATGGAAGTTTCTGGATATTTTACGCCTTTTGGGAAAATTCTGCTATACGCAACCACTTTTCCTTCTTTTTCTGCAAAAAGATGAAGCGCTTTCTGGTCATAACCATCTGCGTCTAAGTAATAACAAGTTTGCTCTACCACAAAAACCTCTTGTCTTACTTTCAAAATCTCATACAATTCATGAATTGATAACTCTTCGAATGATTTTATTTTCCAGATGATGTCTTTCATTTTAATAGAAATCTTTAAGCTTAAAAAAGTTTTTTAGGAGAACTTCACTTTATTTTTAACCAAATAAGCATTGGTTTTTTCGATGAATTTCAGAATTTCATCGCCACCCATTTTCTTTTCGGCTGAAGTAATATAAATATCTGGTAAATTTTCCCAAGTTTCTAGAAGTTTGGTTTTATATACTTCTACATTTCTGTCGGCAGCTCCTGGTTTTAGCTTATCTTGTTTGGTGAAAACGATAGAAAACGGCACCCCATTTTCTCCGCACCATTCCATAAATTCTAAATCTATTTTTTGAGGAGTATGTCTTATATCAACTAAAACAAAAAGGTTTACCAAATTTTTTCTATTCAGAATATAGTTGGTGATGAGTTTTTCAAAATCTTTTCTCAAACTTTTAGAAACCTTAGCATAACCATAGCCAGGTAAATCGGTGAGATACCAATTTTCATTCACCAAAAAATGATTAATCAGCTGTGTTTTACCAGGAGTTTGCGAAGTTTTTGCCAAATCTTTATGATTCATAATGGCATTGATTAACGAAGATTTTCCCACGTTACTTCTCCCGATAAAAGCATATTCTGGAATCGTAGGTTCTGGGCATTCTTGCCATTTCCCACTAGATTTTACAAAGTTTACAGTCTTTACTATCATATTCAAAAAATGGAAGCTTTTCAACTTCCATCATAATTTTTTCTTCTTAATTCTAAATTTTATCTTTTAACCAGTTGTAAAGAATTTCATTAAACTCTTCTGGTTTTTCCATCATCGCAGCGTGACCGCATTCATCTAACCAGAACAAGTCTGAATTAGGAATTTGTCTATCCATTTCTTCTGCTACATCTGGTGGAGTGACTCCGTCTTGCTTTCCCCAAATAATACAAGTTGGTTGTTTTATTTTTGGCAAATCATGGAGCATGTTATGCTTGATGGCACTTTTCGCTAAAAGCACTGTTTTAATGCCTTTCATTCTATCATTTACCACCGCGAAAACCTCGTCTACTAATTCATCTGTTGCTACTTTCGGGTCAAAGAAAACTTCTTCTGTTTTCTTTTTGATATAGTCTCTGTCGCCTCTTCTTGGGAAGGTTTCTCCAAAACTTTTTTCGTACAAACCAGAACTTCCTGTTAAAACTAAAGAATGAACTAGTTCTGGATTAGATAATGTTAGAATAAGGCCAATGTGACCTCCCATAGAATTCCCCATTAAAGTTACAGGTTGCCCTATTTTATCTTTTATAAATCTTGCTACATATTTTGCGATGCTGGTAAGATTAGTATTCAACACTGGCAAATCATAAATAGGAAGTTGCGGAACATAAACTTTATAGCCTCTTTCTGAGAAATAAGTAATCATCTTATCAAAATTACTTAAACCTCCCATCAATCCATGTAGAAGTACCATAGGATGACCTTCTCCTTTTTCTATAAATGTATATTTTTTTTCCTTTTTGGTATTAAAAATCATATAACGTATCTGTCAAACGCAAAAATACAAAAAAAAAGGAATTTTGACCGGTTTTTGTTATGTTAATTTCATTTAAAGTATATCAATTCGTCTTACATCTACCCTCACATCACACTCATTTATTAACATTTTATTAATCAATAAGTTAGCTACAAAAAGCTTATAGAGTAAAAAGTTATCAACATTAAGTTAAAAAGTGGGAAAAAGTGGGAAATTTTAGAAAATAATAAATAAATTTGCTCCAAATGATTCATTTCTACGAAACATACCAATGCAAGATTGATGACAAAGGCAGAATAAAGCTTCCTTCGTCATTAGTAAAACTATTGCAAAGTTCTGAGGATAAGAACTTTGTAATTAAACGTGCTGTGTTTCAGAATTGCTTAGAAGTTTACCCGATGCAGCCTTGGGAAAAACTGATGAAAAAGATAAACGGACTGAACCGTTTCGTGAAAAAGAATGCAGATTTCATCAGAATGTTTACCGCCGGTGTAAAAAACGTAGAGCTGGATTCTTCTGAGAGGATTCTTATTCCAAAAGATTTAAAACAATTTGCCAATCTTCATAAAGAAATCGTGATTTCAGGAGCGGGTAAACTGTTTGAAATTTGGGACAAAGAATCGTATGAAAAAGTAATTGCTACCAACGAAGTTGATTTCGGGAAACTAACCGAAGAAGTGATGGGCGACATCAATTTTGACGAAGAATAATCTTTACACCTCAATTTTTATAATTTTTTAAATCTAATAGAATGTATCACAATCCTGTATTATTAAAGGAAAGTATAGACGCTCTCATCACTAATCCTGATGGAGTTTACGTAGATGTAACTTTCGGTGGAGGTGGCCATTCTCGTGAAATATTAAAAAGACTTTCCAGCAAAGGAAAATTATACAGTTTTGACCAAGATTTAGACGCGCTTAACAATTCAATTGATGATGAAAGATTTACATTAATCAATCAGAATTTTAGATTTTTAGAAAATTCATTGTTGATGTACGGCGTAACTGAAGTAGACGGAATTTTAGGAGATTTAGGCGTTTCTTCTCACCAATTTGATGCTGCAGAACGTGGTTTTTCCACCAGAAGTGATGCACCACTAGACATGAGAATGAACGTGATGCAACATCTTGACGCAAGAAAAGTAGTGAATGAATATGAAGAAGAACATTTGGCTGATATTTTCTACTACTACGGCGAGATAAGAGAAGCCAGAAAACTGGCTAGAGAAATTGTTCATGCTAGGAAATCAAAGGAAATTGTAACCACCGAAGATTTGAAAAAAGTCTTTAGTTATATTCCTCAATTTAAGCAGAATAAATTTTTTGCACAGTTGTTCCAAGCGATTAGAATAGAGGTAAACCAGGAGCTAGAAGTTTTAAAAGAAATGTTGCTACAATCTTATAAAATCTTGAAAAAAGAAGGAAGATTAGTCGTTATTTCTTATCATTCTTTAGAAGACAGATTGGTAAAACGATTCCTAAAAAACGGAATGTTCGAAGGAGAACCAGAACGAGATATTTATGGAAATTATGCTAAAGCTTTTGAATTGTTAAAAAGCAAAGCCATCATTCCAACAGAAGAAGAAATAGAAGAAAATTCCAGAGCAAGAAGCGCTAAAATGCGAGTGGGAATAAAAATTTAGACCTGAGATTTTAGACAAAAGACACTAGAAAATAAAAATTCTGAAATCTGAAATCTAAAATCTAAAATCTTAAAAATGGCAAAAAGAGTAACATATAATAAAAAACCGAAGAAACTTACTTTCATGGATATCATGAAGGGAAACTTCTTAAACCGTGATGAAGTAAAAGTTCATTACAAATATTTTTTACTCATTTTTTCTTTGTTGATGATTATGATTTACAGCAATCACTTGGTCAACAAAAAAATAGAAACCGTAAACCAACTTAAAGAACAGGCAGAAGAATATAAATCTAGAAATGCTTACGCACAAAGCAGATTGATCAAAGTAAGAATGGAAAGTGAGCTAAGCAAAGAAATGGAAGGAGATTCTTTGATGTCTTTAGAAAATCATCCACATAAACTTTTAATAAAAGTAGACAGTTTAGAAAATGGCGATAAATAGTAATGAATATGATATCAAACGCGGCAAAGCGTTAAAATGGGGTTACCTTTTTGCAGGGGTAGCTTTCATCGTATTTATTATGTTTTTGGCGAGAATTCTTTTTCTACAAAATACCAATGTAGAAGAATTTGAAGACAATTATATCAGTAAAAATTACAGAGAAGCCACTTTAAAAGCTGCTCGTGGAAACCTTTTTGCATCAGATGGTTCTATTTTAGCAACCACAGTAATGAGATACGATGCGTATATCGATTTTAAAACCATCAAAGATTCTGTTTACGACAATAATATTGGCGCATTGACTGATTCACTGAGCCAAATGTTTGGTAAACCTAGAGTTCATTACAGAAAAATATTTGACGAACAAAAAAAGAAAAAAAATCAATATTTTTCATTGGTTAGAGGTTTAGACTTCGACCAATATGACAGAATTAAAAAATTCCCAATTTTCAGTAAAAAAGATAAAAAAACAGGGAAATTTAAGAAAAACAGATGTCTCATTATCGATAGAAAATTCCGAAGAGAACTGGCAACTGCTCAAATTGGTGCTGGAACCATAGGAATGGATAACGAGATTGGAAAATCTGGATTGGAAGGCGCTTTTTCTAAATATCTTACCGGAACAGATGGCAAAAGATTAGAGCAAAGAATCAATTCATCTCAGTGGAAACCAATTGATTATTGGAAAGTTCAAGACCCAATTGATGGTCAAGATGTTTACACCACAATAGATTTAAGAATTCAAGATATTGCTCATTCTGCTTTAGAAAAACAACTGCTACATTTCGAAGCAGATCATGGTTCTGTTCTCGTGATGGAAACCGCTACAGGAAAAGTAAGAGCTATGGTAAACCTTAGAAGAAATGAAGAAGGAAATTACATAGACGCTTACAATTATGCATTGAAAGATGCTACAGAACCGGGTTCTACATTTAAGACGGTTTCACTTTTAGCGGCAATGGACGATGGTTTCATAGATGAAAATACCAAAATCAACATTGGCGGAATTTCTTGGACTTATTACAGCCAAAAAATTACAGATTCTCACGCAGGTGGAACGTATGACATCAGTGATATTTTAGCACAATCAAGTAACATTGGTGCAGCTAAAATCATCACCCAACATTATGCAGATAAACCAGATGTTTTCTTAAAGCATCTAAAAAGATGGAAACTTTTTGAAAAATTAGAAATCGAACTTCCTGGTGTTACCAAACCTTCAATTGTAACGCCAGAAAATAAAAGATGGAACAAAGCTACATTGGCTTCTCTAGGATATGGTTATAGTGTGAGCCTCAATTTATTACAGCTCACTACATTCTATAACGGAATTGCCAATAAAGGAAAAATGGTGAAACCGCTTTTCATAGAAAAAATCATGAAAGATGGTAAAACCTCATACGAAGCGGAACCTCAAGTTTTGGTGGACAAAATGGCTTCAACTGAGGCGATTAATCTAATGACTGCGATGCTTACCAAAGCGGTAGAAAAAGGAACCGCAAAAAGTATTTTTACGCCAAACATCAAATTGGCAGGAAAAACTGGAACCGCAAGATTTGAATATTGGAAACCAGGACCAACAAAATATCAAGCAAGTTTTGCAGGATTTTTCCCAGCAGATAATCCTAAATACACTTGTATTGTGATGGTGAACCAGCCGAATACTTCAAAAGGATATTATGGTTCAGTAGTTTCGGCGCCAGTTTTTAAAGAAATTGCAGGAAAAGTCTTCCTTAAAACACCTCTTAATGTAGAAAAAGAGCTTTTAGTTGATAAAAAGGTGAACCTTAATAAAATGCTAGAACCCAATGTAAAGGTAAATGTGAAAAACGGAGTTCTGCCTAATCTAAAAGGTTTAATGGGGAAAAACATTATTCCACAATTAGAAAACCAAGGTTACCGAGTTGATTACAAAGGTGTTGGGAAAATAAAAAATCAGTTCCCAATGGCTGGAACTGTCATTAATAAAAACCAAAGAATTTATTTGGAATTACAGAATTAATATGGAAAAATATTATCCTATAGTTCCAATAATTTTAATGGGATTTGTTTATTTGATTTTAAAATATGAAAAAAAGAAAAGCAAAGAAGATAATAACCCTATGAATAATTTAAGAATTTTTCAAAGCTACATTTTACTCATAGTTTTATTTATAACTTTTTTGTATTTGATATTTAATTAAAATGATTTTATCAGAATTATTACATAAAATCCCATTTATAGAAACTTTTGGAAATCTCAATTCAGAAGTTTCAGAAATCGTTTTCGATAGCAGAAAAGTTACCGAAGGTTCGCTCTATGTTGCTGTAAAAGGGACAGTTTCAGACGGACATTCTTATATTTCTTCAGCAATCGAAAAGGGAGCAAAAACGATTGTTTGTGAAGTTTTACCAGAAAATTTAACCAGTGGAATTAACTATATCCAAGTTAAAAATTCATCTAAAACTTTAGGCAAACTCGCTGCTAACTTTTATGGAAATCCTTCTGAAAATCTAAAGTTAATAGGAATTACAGGAACCAACGGAAAAACCACCGCTTCTACTCTACTTTTTGATATTTTCAAAAATTTAGGCTATCAAAGTGCGCTGATTTCTACGGTTGAATACAGAATTTGTAATGAAATTATTCCTTCAACTCACACCACTCCAGATGTAATCCGATTGAATCAAATGTTGGCAAAAGCTGTAGAAAGCGGTTGCGAATATGCTTTTATGGAAGTTTCTTCACACGGAATTCATCAAGACAGAATTGAAGGTTTACACTTTGCTGTGGCTGGTTTCACCAATCTTACGCATGATCATTTAGATTATCATAAAACGTTCGATGAATATCTGAAAACTAAAAAAAGATTCTTTGACGAATTGCCAGAAACTGCAGTAGCGATTACCAATGCTGATGATAAAAATGGTGATGTAATGCTACAAAACACCAAAGCGAAAAAGAAAGATTACGCTTTGAAAACTTTGGCAGATTATCATGGGAAAATTTTGGAAGTAGACTTCAACGGAATGCTTCTGAATTTCAACGGAAAAGAATTCTGGACGACTTTAACGGGAAAATTCAATGTTTATAATTTACTTCTAGCTTTTGCTATTGCAGTAGAATTAGGATTTAATGAAGAAGAAGTTTTACAAGCGATTTCAACGCTAAAAAGAGTCAATGGCAGATTTGAAACCATAAAATCTGATGGCGGAATTTTCTTCATCGTAGATTATGCTCACACTCCAGATGCACTAGAAAATGTTTTGGATTCCATCAACGAAATTAGAACCAAAAACGAAAGATTAATTACCGTTTTCGGTTGTGGCGGAGATAGAGACCATGCAAAAAGACCAGAAATGGGGAAAATTGCAACCAGAAAATCTACTTTGGCCATCATTACCACAGACAATCCGAGAACTGAAAATCCTCAAGATATTATCAAAGAAATTGAAGCAGGTGTAGAACCGCAGAATTTCAGCAAATACACTTCTATTCCAGACAGAAGAGAAGCGATAAAGATGGCAATAAAATTTGCCGAACCAAAAGATATTGTTCTCGTTGCAGGAAAAGGTCACGAAACATATCAGGAAATCAATGGAGTGAGACATCATTTCGATGACAAAGAGACGATTATAGAACTATATAAATTGATGTCGAAGTAATTTGATGATGAAAAAAATATTTAAAATATTATTAGCTGTCATTTCAATCCTTGTTGTAGGAGTTTTGATGTTGTATCTATTTACAAACAAGTTTGAAAGAAAGTTAAATATTTTAGATTTTGAAGGTATTTATTACAAAGGATTATTTGAAAAACCAAAACCTGGATATTTAGATTTTTCGGAAAATAATGCTAAAGTAGATATTGCAAACTGTCTATGTGAAAAATACATTAAAAATAAAGATACGACTTACAAAAAAGAAATAATAAAATTATATGATAACATTGGGCTAAAATGGGAAAAATATGAAAAGCCAAATATTAATGCTGATACAATATGTAAATATAGAGGTCAAATATTTATCCAAGCCTTTGACTTGTAAACATTAAAATTAAACAAATGCTATACTATCTATACGAATATCTTACCAATCACGGAATTCACATTCCTGGATTAAACTTACTGAAATACATCTCTTTCAGAGCGGCTTTTGCTGTGCTTTTGTCATTGCTGATTGCTCTGGTTTATGGTAAAAAAATCATCAATTATCTGCGCAACAAACAGATGGGAGAATTGGTAAGAGATCTTGGTTTAGAAGGACAAAAACAAAAAGAAGGTACACCAACTATGGGAGGTTTAATCATCATATTTGCCACCATTATTCCTGTGCTTTTATTTACAAAATTTAATATTTATGTTCTTCTGTTAATTGTCTCAATGCTTTGGATGGGCGCAATCGGTTTTATAGATGATTATCTCAAAAAAATAAAGAAAAATAAAGACGGTTTAAGCGGAATATTTAAAATTATAGGGCAAGTTGGTTTAGGTTTAATCGTAGGAGTTACCATGTATTTTCACCCAGACATTACCATCAAAAGAAAATATGCTGATGCTCACGAAATCAATAGAACCAGTGTTTCTCAAAACTTCGCTCCAGCCGAAAGAGAAACCATTTCTACCGTTCCATTTATGAAAAATAATGAGTTTGATTACAGTAAAATTCTTTTCTGGATGGACGAAGCTTCGCAAGAAGAATGGGCTTGGATTATTTTTATTCCACTGGTAATTTTCATTGTGACCGCTGTTTCTAATGGAGCCAATATTACAGACGGAATTGATGGACTTGCTGCAGGAACGAGTGTGGTAATTTTAGGAACACTTGCCTTTTTTGCCTACCTCTCAGGAAACATCATTTTCGCTGATTATCTGAATATTATGTTCCTTCCGAACATGGGAGAAACCACCATTTTCGCAGTTGCTTTAATTGGAGCAACCATAGGATTTTTCTGGTACAACACTTATCCAGCTCAAGTTTTTATGGGCGACACTGGTAGTTTAATGTTAGGAGGTGTAATTGCAGTTTTGGCAATTATCTTAAGAAAAGAATTATTGATTCCAGTTTTATGTGGGATTTTCTTAATCGAAAATCTTTCAGTAATGCTGCAAGTAGCGGTTTTTAAATACAGAAAGAAAAAGTACGGATTAGAGTACGCTCAGAACAACAGATTGTTTAAAATGTCTCCACTTCATCACCATTATCAGAAAAGTGGTTTCCATGAAAGCAAAATTGTTAACAGAATGATTATCATAGGAGTTATGTTGGCGATTATCTGTTTAATAACACTGAAAATTAGATAAAAATTAAGTTCCACAGGAACGAAAGATATGAGAACGTTGGATTTTAATCCAACAAAATAAAAGGTTTGAAATAAAAATCGAAATGGAAAAAATGAAAGTCGTAATTCTAGGAGGAGGAGAAAGTGGAGTGGGCGCTGCAATTTTGGCTAAAACTAAAGGTTTGGAAGTTTTTCTTTCAGACAAAGGCGAAATTAAAGAGAATTACAAAAAAGTTTTGGTAGAAAACGGAATCGAGTTTGAAGAAAAAAACCACGATGAAGAAAGAATTCTTGCTGCAAATTGGGTTATAAAATCTCCAGGAGTTCCTAAGAAAGCTGAAATGGTTCAAAAAATCAAAGCAAAAGGAATCAGACTTTCTTCGGAGATAGAATTCGGTGCAGAATTTACCAATGCCAAAATCATCGCCATCACAGGAAGTAATGGAAAAACCACTACTACATCGCTCATTTATCACATTCTGAAAAATGACAATTTGAATGTAGGTTTAGGTGGAAACATCGGCAAAAGTTTCGCAATGCAAGTTGCGCAAGAGAATTTTGATTATTATGTGTTAGAAGTAAGCAGCTTCCAATTAGATGATATTCAGAATTTTAGACCTTACATTTCTTTATTGTTGAATTTGAGTCCAGATCATCTTGACCAATACAATTACAACTACGAAGAATATGCTTTGGCAAAATTTAGAATTGCCGAAAATCAAGAAAACGACAATTATTTCATCTACAATAAAGACGATGAAATGAGTCAAAAACTGCTTCAAGAATTAGATTTAAGAGTGAAGCAAATTCCTTTCTCTATGAAGGAAAAATTAGAAGAAGGTGGTTTTACAGAAGAGGAAAAAATTGTGGTAAAACTTCACGATGAGTTTTCTATGAAAATAGAAGATTTATCTCTAATGGGAACGCATAATGTTGCGAATAGCCTAGCTGCCTCTATCGCTGGTAAATTATTGAACATCAGCAATGAAAGCATTAGAAATTCTCTGATGACTTTCCAAGCGGTAGAACACAGATTAGAAGGTGTAGCCGAAATTAATGGTGTAAAATTCATTAATGATTCTAAAGCAACCAATGTAAACGCTACCTACTATGCTTTAGAAAGCATGAAAACACCAACGGTTTGGATTGTTGGTGGAACAGACAAAGGAAATGATTATACGGAAATAGAAGATTTAGTAAAAAGAAAAGTAAAAGCGATTGTTTGTCTTGGATTAGATAATTCTAAAATCATAGAATTTTTCAAAGACAAAAAAGACATTATCGTAGATACTTCTAGCATGGAAGAAGCGGTGAAAACTGCAAAATCTTTAGCAGAAAAAGGCGATACCGTTTTACTTTCTCCTTGTTGTGCAAGTTTTGATTTATTCAATAACTATGAACACAGAGGACAATTATTTAAAGAAGAAGTTTTAAAAAACAATTAAAAATAAAGCCACGAAGTGGCGATAAGAAATAAAATAGGATTTCAATCCTATGAAATAAAGAATGGAACAACAAGAAAACAAATTTGAACTTTTAAAAGGCGACAAAGTGCTTTGGATGGTGATTATTTTAATCTCCTTCTTTTCCGTGTTCCCTGTATATTCTGCAAGTTCTAACTTAGAATACATTGTGCAGAATGGTACAACTACGGGACACGTTATCAAGCATATGTTTTTTGTTTTCTTAGGTTTAGCCATTATGAGAGCTGTAGGAACTGTAAAATACGAACACATCGGAAAACTGAGCAGTATCCTTCTCGGAATTATGGTGATTTTACTTTTTGTAACGATGTTCACGGGACAAAAAATCGACGGAGCATCTGCTTCTCGTTGGTTAAAAATCCCTGGAACTCCTATTTCTTTTCAGCCTTCAAGTTTTGCATACCTCATGTTAATTATCTATTTGTGCAGATATTTAACTAAAAAAATTAAAAGAGAAAGACTTCCGATAGAAAACATATTTTACATTTTCGGGCCAGTTTTATTGGTTTTCATTTTGGTTGCAAAAGACAATGGTTCTACTGCTTTGATGATTCTAATGGTTTCATTAGCAGTAATGTTGGTTGGTCAACTTTCCTCCAAATACATCCTTGGATTTTTAGGAATTTCAGGACTTTTTGTGGGAATTTTCTTGTTTTTGGCTTTAAAAACAGATTTAATTGGCAGCAATCGTGTTCATACTTGGGTAAGTAGAATAGAAACTTTTGCCAATTCTAAGAAAAATGCCAATGTAGAAGACGAAACTGTAAAAGCAAAAAATTACCAAGTCAACCAAGCAAAAGCAGCCATAGTTCATGGCGGAATTACAGGAATGGGACCAGGAAAATCTGCATTAAAACAAATGCTTCCTCAGTCTGCTTCAGATTTTATTTTCGCCATTATTGTAGAAGAATATGGTTTTTTTGGAGCATTAGCACTAATCACTTTGTATATGATTATGATGATTAGGATTGTGATGATAGCTAGTAAAATGCGGGCATTTTTCGGAAGTTTATTGGTGCTCAGTTTAGGAATAATGATTTTCGTACAATTGGCAGTAAATATTGCTGTAGCGGTAAATCTTATTCCAGTAACAGGTCAACCATTGCCTTTAATAAGTTATGGAGGAACTTCAATGTTGGTGACTTATCTTCAATTAGGAATTATTCTGAATGTAAGTTCAAGAATTCTCACTTTCGAAGAAGAAGGAATGGGCAAAAAACAAAATGTAGAAGAAATAAATGATATAGCATAAAATTAAACGATTGAACGAGTTGTAATCTTTAAATATTTCAATTCTTAAATCTTTAAATCAAGATAATATGAGCAAAAAATTAAAAGTTTTAATGAGTGGTGGTGGAACAGGTGGTCACATCTTTCCTGCTGTTGCCATTGCGCAGGAAATACAAAAACGTTTTCCTGATGCAGAATTTTTGTTCATTGGTGCCAATGGAAAAATGGAGATGGAAAAAGTTCCGCAAGCTGGTTTCAAGATTGAAGGATTAAACATCGCAGGATTTGACAGAGGAAATCTTTTGGCTAATATTAATTTACCGTTTAAGGTGATTTCTAGTTTGCTTAAAGCTAGAAAAATCATTAAAGAACTCCAACCAGATTTTGCTGTTGGAACAGGAGGTTTTGCAAGTGGACCAGCATTATTCATTGCTGCGAGAATGGGAATTCCTACTTTCATTCAGGAACAGAATTCTCTTCCTGGGAAAACCAATATTTTCAATGCTAAAAAAGCAAAAAAAGTTTTCACCGCCTATCCGAATATGGAAAAATTCTTCAACGGAACGAAAACGTTATTTTTAGGAAATCCTATCAGAAAAAACATTATTACTGATATCATTGACAGCGATTTAGCGAAAGAAAAATTAGGTTTAGAAAAAGGAAAATTAACAATACTTTCAGTAGGCGGTTCTTTAGGTTCTAGAACTTTGAACAATGGCTGGAAAGAAAACCTCAACAATGTTTTAGAAAAAGATTACCAACTCATTTGGCAAACTGGTAAACTAGATTATAAAAATATTTTAGAAGAAACGAAAGACATTCACAGCAGAAACATTCAAATTGTAGAATTTATTAAAAACATGGAAATGGCTTATTCTGCGGCAGATGTAATTGTTTCTAGAGCTGGAGCGATTGCGATTTCGGAATTGGCAATTGCTAAAAAGCCAGTTTTGTTGGTTCCTTTTCCGTTTGCAGCAGAAGATCATCAAACCAAAAACGCTCAGACTTTGGTAGACAAAAACGCTGCTAAAATGGTGAAAGACACTGAAATGAAAGAGAAATTCTGGAACACGCTTTCAGAAATTTGCGAAAACGAAGGTTTGAGAAAAGAAATGTCTCAAAATTTAGACTTTTTTGCAAAACCAAAAGCGACAGAAGAAATTGTGAAAGAGATTTTTAAGAATTTGAATATTAAAGAGTAAACGTCTGTCGTTCTGAACGAAACAAAGTGTAGTGAAGAATCTATTAAAGATTTTTCCTTTCGTTTCATTCCATTCAAAATGACAAAACGTAAAACATAAAAGAAATGAAAAACTATCAAAACTTTTACTTCGTAGGAATCGGTGGAATCGGGATGTCTGCTTTGGCAAGATATTTCCATGCTGCTGGGAAAAATGTTTTGGGTTATGATAAAACCGAAACCAAACTCACTACAGAGCTTCAGAAGGAAGGAATTTATATCACGTTTGAAGATGTTGTAGATGAGAAAATTTCGTCTTTGAAAAAAGAAGAAACATTAGTGATTTATACACCTGCAATTAAAGTTTTAAAGATTTTAGATGAGTTCAATGAAAATGGTTTTGAAGTTTTAAAACGTGCAAAAGTTCTTGGTATGATTACCGAAGATACCAATTGTATCGCAGTAGCTGGAACACATGGGAAAACAACTACTTCAAGTTTGGTAGCACATCTTTGCAAAGTGGCGAATCTTCCATTTTCTGGATTTTTAGGTGGAATTGCAGAAAATTACAAGTCTAATTTCATCTTTAACGGAACAGAAATGTCTGTTTTAGAAGCAGATGAGTATGACAGAAGTTTCCTTAATCTTTCACCAGATTGGGCAATTATTACTTCTATTGATGCAGACCATCTTGATATTTATGGAGATACAGAAACCATAGAACAAGGATTTAGAGATTTTGCAGATTTAGTCCCAGAAAACGACCAACTTTTCGTGAGAAAAGGTGTAAATATTGGCAGACCTTGTAAAACGTATGCAGTGAATGAAGAAGCGGATTATTATTCTGATAACCTTAGAATTATTGATGGTTGGATGATGTTTGATTTTCACGCAGGCGAACAAACTGTAGAATTTGCATGGCAAATTCCGGGAACGCATAATGTAGAAAATGCTACCGCTGCTATTGCTGTTTTGCACAATTTAGGAGCAGATTTTACAGCTTTACAAGAAGGGATTTCTAGTTTCAAAGGAATTAAAAGACGTTATACCAAACATACTTTTGAAAACGGAAAAATTTATGTAGATGATTATGCACACCACCCAACAGAACTGAATGCGGTGATTGGTTCCATCAGAACTTTTAACCCAAATAAAAAACTGTTGGTAGCGTTTCAGCCACATTTATTCAGCAGAACCAGAGATTTTGCAGAAAGTTTTGCAGAAAGTTTAGCGGCAGCAGATGAATTATTATTATTAGACATTTATCCAGCAAGAGAATTACAAAAAGATTTTGAAGGGATAACTTCTGATTGGTTGCTAGAAAAAGTACAATTAGAAAAAAAAGAAGTGTGCAGTTTAAGCGAAGCTTTTGACAAAATCAAAGAAAAAGATTTTGATATTTTGCTTACAGTAGGTGCAGGAAACATAGACACTTTGTATGACCCAATTATGAATTGGATTGGTACATTGAAAAATTAAAATTAGAAAAAACTCGGACGTAAGTTTATGAAAAACAAGTGGAGAATTCTCAAAATTTTTGTCACAGTAGTCATCTTCGGATTTCTATTGAGCTTCTCTTTGAAGAGATTCAATGACCGAAAAATTGATGAGCAATCTATCATCGTAAAATTAAATGATAGCTCCTCTCCTGTTTATTTTGTAGACGAAAAAGACATTAGAACAATTGTAGAAAGGTATAATTCTACAAAAAAAGTGGGCGATGTAGATATCCCGAGTTTAGAAAAAAAATTAAACGAATTGCCTGCAGTAGATAGCGCAAACGTTTATTTGAATTTAAATGGAAAACTGAATGTAGATATCAAACAAAGAGTTCCTGTTTTTAGATTAAATAATGGCGGTAAAGGATTTTATGTAGACAAAAAAGGAATAGAATTCCCAATTTCTAAAACATACTCCCATCCTTGCATGCTCGTTTCTGGCGATGTAAAGAAGAGAGAGTATAAAAAACTCATTGAGTTAATAGAAAAAATAAACAAAGACAGTTTCTGCAAAAATTTCTTTGTAGGCATTACAAAAGAAAACGGAAACTACAATCTTGCAACCAGCGATGGAAATTATAAAGTAGAAATCGGTGATTTAGATAGAATAGATTTTAAAGTAAAAGGTTTTAAAACATTTGTAGAAAAATATTTGGTGTATCAAGCTCCAGAAAAATATTCTAAAATTTCTGTAAAATATGATAACCAAATCGTAACCACTCTTAATTCTGGTTATAAACCCGAAGAAGACAGTTTACAAACAAATGAACAAAACATAATAAACACCGTAACAGGAACACAAAAAACCGAAGAAAAAACAACTAATTAAAAAAAGAGAACAGCAATATATGGAAACACATGATTATTCAGTAGGTTTAGACATTGGTACCACGAAAATTGTTGCCATTGTAGGCAGAAAAAATGCCCACGGAAAAATTGAAGTTTTAGGCGTAGGTAAAGCTAAAAGTTTGGGCGTTCACAAAGGAATTGTGAATAATATTTCTCAAACAATAAGCTCTATCAAAGCTGCTATTTCAGAAGCAGAAAAATCTTCAGGAGTTCCTATTCATAGAGTAACCGTAGGTATCGCAGGCAAACACATTCGTAGTCTGCAACACTCAGATTACATCATGAGAGAAAACCCAGATAAATATATCACAGATGAAGATATAGAAATCTTAAAAGACCAAGTAAAAAAACTGGTCATGCTTCCTGGTGAAGAAATCATTCACGTGCTTCCACAAGAGTACAAAGTAGATTCTGAAGGCGAAATCCAAGAACCAATCGGTATGCACGGAAAACGTCTGGAAGCAAATTTCCATGTAGTCGTGGGTCAAATGGGAAGCATCAGAAATATCGCACGTTGCGTTCGCGAAGCTGGTTTAGAAATGGAAGCGCTTACTCTAGAACCTCTTGCCTCTTCAGAAGCTGTTCTTACTACTGAAGAAAAAGAAGCAGGAGTTGCCATCGTAGACATCGGTGGTGGTACTACAGATATTGCTATTTTTAAAGATAACATCATTCGCCACACTTGCGTTATTCCTTATGGTGGAGGAATTATTACAGATGATATTAAAGAAGGCTGTTCTATTATAGAAAAACACGCAGAGCAACTGAAAGTAAAATTCGGGTCTGCCGTTCCAGATTTAGAAAAAGATTCTACGTTTGTTACCATTCCTGGTTTACACGGAAGACCAGACAAAGAAATTTCTCTTAAATCTTTGGCAAGTATTATCAATGCAAGAGTAGAAGAAATTCTCGAAATGGTAAATACAGAACTAAAAGCCTATGGAGCTTATGAACAAAAACGCAAACTTATCGCAGGAATTGTGTTAACTGGTGGCGGTTCTAATCTTAAAAACCTTCGTCAGTTGGCCAATTATGTAACAGGATTTGATGCAAGAATTGGTTTTGCGAATGAATATATTGCCAATGACAAAAACCAATATTTGAAATCTCCAGAGTTTGCAACTTCAATTGGTTTATTGATGGAAAGTTTAAAAATTCATGATAAAAAACCTGTAGAAAAAACTGTGGAAGAGCCAAAAGTTATAGAAGTTCCTCAAACAGAAAATATGGTAGAAGAAGTAAAAACTGAGGAGCAAGAAATTTCACAACACATCGAGGAAGTGAAGAAAAACAAACCTACTTTTGGACAATCAATCCTTGAAAAAGTAAAAAAATTCTTCGAAGAAGTAGAATAATTAAAACGAATAACACTAAAATAAGTAAGTAACTTTTATACATCGAAAATATATGGAAAATACATTAAATACAGGGTTTTCATTCGATTTACCAAAAGGAAATTCATCTATCATAAAAGTAATTGGTGTAGGTGGTGGAGGTAACAATGCGTTGAAACACATGTACGAGAAAGGAATTCATGGAGTGGATTTTATCATTTGTAATACCGATGCACAAACACTAGATAATAATCCAATTTCTACAAAAGTTCAGTTAGGAGCTGCCATTACAGAAGGTTTAGGAGCTGGAGCAGATCCAGAAGTTGGAGAAAAATCTGCCTTAGAAAGTATTGATGAAATCAAAGCTGTTCTAGGTCATAATACCAAAATGGTTTTCATAACCGCAGGAATGGGTGGCGGAACTGGTACTGGTGCTGCTCCTGTTATTGCAAAAATTGCCAAAGAAATGGGAATTTTAACCATTGGTATTGTTACCGTTCCTTTTAGTTTTGAAGGAAAAAGAAGACTAGAACAAGCCGAAAATGGTTTAGAAAAACTTCGCAATAATGTAGATTCCTTAATTGTTATTAATAACGATAAACTTCGTCAACAGTTCGGTAACCTTGGCTTCAAATCTGGTTTTTCTAAAGCAGACGAAGTCTTAGCCAATGCTGCTAAAGGTATGGCAGAAGTGATTACTGGTTATTTCGATGTAAATATAGACTTCCGTGATGCGCGCTCAGTTTTACAAAATTCAGGAACCGCTCTCATGTCTACAGGAACCGCTTCTGGCGAAAACAAAGCTGAAGAAGCCGTGAAAAAAGCACTGGATTCTCCATTATTAAATGATAATAAAATCACAGGAGCTAAAAACGTTCTTCTCCTTATCAGAAGTGGAAACGAAGAAGCTACTATGGATGAAATCGGCTTAATTAATGACCACATTCAGCGCGAAGCAGGAAATACCGCAGATATTATTTTCGGTGTAGGAACAGATGCAGAATTGGGAGATTCTATCAGTGTATTGGTTATTGCCACTGGTTTTGCAGCGGATGATCAAAAATATGCAGGTCCTACCGAAAAAATTAGATATTCATTAGAAGACACTCCTTCTTCTCCAAAAGTGAAGAGAGAATCTCCATTTGGCAGAACTTCTTCTGAAAAATCTCAAGAAAATCCAATGCAAAATTCATCAAAAAGCATGTTTTTCTTAGATGATTCTAATGATAGCAGCACTCCAGACTTCCCAAGTAATTCTGTGAATCAATTTGCAGAAACACAAGCAGCTGTGATGGAAGAAAGAATAGAAGAACTTAGATTTTTTGAAGACGAAAGTTTAAGCATTGAAAGCAGTCATCAAACTTTTGAAGTAGAAGAACAAGAAAATAATTTTTTAGAATTATTTTCATTTGATGATGAAGACGTTTTAGAATCTCAATCTTTCACTTTTGAAACAGAAGAAAAGAAGACAACTATTATTGAAGAAACTCAGTTTAATGCTGCACAAGAAGTAGAAAATGTGAAACTTTCTGTGGAAGAAACCAAAGAAGAAATTTCTTTCATTGTAGAGGAAAAAACCGTGGAAACGTATAGACCAAAAGCAGAAACGAAAACTTTAGTTGAAGAAAAACCTATTGAGTTTACCTTCAAGATTGCAGAAGAAATAGAAGAAGTAAAAACCGTTTTTGAAAATCACACTGAAGAAAAAATCACTTTTACAGAAACTAAAATTGAAGAGGAATTTAAATTTATCGAAAAAAATACTGCTACAGAAAAAGTTCAGGCAAGAAGAGATAAGTTAAAAGAGTTTAACTCTCGCTATCAGACGATAGAAAACGAAAATGAATTCGAAAACATTCCTGCTTTCAGAAGAAAAAACATCAATATTGGCCACGAAAATGCTTCTCAACAGCAGATTTCTAGTTTCCTTTCTGAAAACAACGGAAGATTACAACTTAGAGAAAACAAGTTTTTAAACAAAGACGTAGATTAAAATTTTTAAAATTTAGAAAAAAATGAGTTTAGAACTTACCATAAATGAAGCGATTAAAACCGCAATGAGAGAAAAAGACAAAGTTGCTCTTGACTCTCTAAGAGCCGTAAAATCTCAAATTCTCCTGCTCAAAACTGAAGCAAAAGGAGCTGATGTTTCTGCAGAACAAGAAATTGCCATTCTTCAAAGAATGATTAAGCAAAGAAAAGATTCTTACGAACAATTTGTTGCTCAAAATAGAAATGATTTGGCAGAGGTAGAATTGGCACAAATGAAAGTGATTGAACAGTTTTTACCTGCTCAACTTTCTGCGGAAGAATTAGAAGCAGAAATTAAAAAAATCATTGCCGAAGTAGGCGCAGAATCTCTTAAAGACTTAGGAAAAGTTATGGGAACTGCTTCTAAAGCTTTGGCAGGAAAATCAGATGGAAAATCCATCTCTGAAATGGTGAAAAAACTATTATCATAATTAAATTTTCATATTAACGATAAAGAGCCGATGAAAAATTCATCGGCTTTTTTAATTAAAAAGGAGTCATTTTGTCTTAATAGATTTTTGGCATATTTTTGATAATAGAATTAAATAGAATTTTCCAAATTTTAATTATAAATTTGCACTATAAAATCTTGAATTTTCTAATCATTAAATAAAATATATATTATGTATCCAGCAGATTTAGTAATGCCAATGAAGGCAGAACTCACAGATAAAGGTTTCCAAGACCTTACCTCAGCAGAACAAGTAAATGATGCACTTAAACAACCGGGAACTACCCTAGTTATGGTAAATTCGGTTTGTGGTTGCGCAGCAGGAGCAGCAAGACCAGGTGTTATTTATTCTTTAACTGGTGATAAAAAACCAGACCATTTAACTACTGTTTTTGCAGGTTTTGACACAGAAGCGGTAGCAGAAGCTAGAAAACATTTTGCGCCATTCCCACCAAGTTCACCTTGTGTAGCACTTTTCAAAGATGGAGAATTGGTTCACATGTTAGAAAGACACCACATCGAAGGAAATCCTGCTGGTGCTATTGCAGCGAATTTACAAGCAGCTTACGAAGAATTTTGCTAAAATTTTCTCTAAAATAATCATCAATCCGTTCTAAATCTTTAGAGCGGATTTTTGTTGCATTCAAATTACAAAATTCTCAAAAAATTTATTAAATTTGAGCAATGGCAACAAAAGCTCTCTTCAATATGGCTGTAAATTGGTTTATTCGACAAAGAATAGACCAAATTCAGAATTTTATGAAACATCCTATTGAAACTCAAAACGGAGTTTTATTTTCTCAACTTTTTCATGCAGAAGAAACAGAATACGGCAAAAAATTCGGGTTCAAAGACATTTCTTCTTACCGAGATTTTCAGCAACAAGTTCCTATCGTAAACTATGAAGAATTCGAGCCTTACATAGAAAAAGCAAGACAAGGTCAAAAAGATATTTCTTGGCCAGGAGTTATTCGTCAGTTTGCGAAATCTTCTGGAACGACCAATGCCAAAAGTAAATTCATTCCTATTTCAAACGAAAGTTTAGAAGAGTGCCATTACAAAGCAGGAAAGGATTTAATTTCCATTTATGCAAACAATCATCCTGATAATCAATTATTTCTCAATAAAAATTTAAGATTAGGCGGAAGCGCAGAACTGTACGAAAGTTTCAATACTAAGTTCGGAGATTTATCTGCTATTTTGATAGAAAATCTTCCTTTTTGGGTAGAAATTACCACAGTTCCTAGCAAAAAAACTTCCCTCATGTCAGAATGGGAAACCAAACTAAAAGCCATCGTTTCGGAAGTTAAAAATCAAGATGTAGGAAGTTTAACTGGTGTACCAAGTTGGATGATGGTTTTGCTTCAAAGAATTTTAACCGAAACAGGAAAAGGTAATATTTCTGACATTTTCCCAAATTTAGAAGTGTTTTTCCACGGTGGAATCAGTTTTAAACCGTACAGAGAACAGTATAAAAAAATCATAGGCAAAGACATTAATTACTACGAAATTTACAACGCTTCTGAAGGTTTCTTCGGGATTCAAGACAGAAGTGGTAGCGACGAAATGCTTCTGATGCTAGATTACGGAATTTTCTACGAATTTATTCCGATGGATAAATTTGACCGAAATAATCTTCAGTCGATTCCTTTGGAAGAAGTAGAACTCGGCAAAAATTATGCAGTAGTTATTTCTACCAATGGTGGACTTTGGCGTTACTTAATTGGTGATACCGTAAAATTCACATCTCTTTCTCCGCATAGAATTCAGATTTCTGGCAGAACCAAACATTATATCAATGCTTTTGGCGAAGAATTAATGATAGACAACGTAGAGACAGCGCTCAAAAAAGCATGTGATGCTACAGAAGCTCACGTTTTAGATTACACTGGAGCGCCTGTTTTTATGAGCGAAGGAAAATCTGGAGCGCATGAATGGTTGATTGAATTTGCCAAACATCCTAATAATTTCGAAGCGTTTTCTAAAATTTTTGATGATACTTTGAAATCTATCAATTCAGATTACGAAGCGAAGCGTTACCTGAATATGACGCTAAATCCTCCAATTATTCACATGGCAAAAGAAAAACTCTTCTATCAATGGATGGAATCTAGAGGAAAACTGGGCGGACAAAACAAAGTGCCACGATTGAGCAACGACAGAGAATACATTGATCCACTTTTGGAGTTGAATAAAAACTAATGAAAAGACTTCTTCTAATTTTTGTTTTAAGCCTATTCTCAATAAATTCTTATGCGCAAAGTTTAAGCGGAAAAGTACGTGATACTCTCATTATTAGAAAGTATGACCGAGTTCTATTTGAAATAAAACTTAAAAAAATCAATTCTGAAAAAGAATACTTTTCAACCTCTGATATGGATGGAAATTTCAGATTTTCAAATATTGAAAATGGGGATTATCAATTCACAATCAACAATGAATTTTACGACAAAAATATTTTTCTCATCAAAATAAACGGAGACACCTCTTTAAATATTTTTGTCAAAAAGTTCTGCCAATATCATGAAAATAAAACTTCTGTTTGCCCAAAATGTAAATCTTCCCAAAAAGTTGTTCCTATATTTTATGGATTAACGACTTTAGATTTCATGAAGAAAAATAAGAAAAAATATCATTTTGCTGACTGCGAACTTTCTTATTGTATGCCAAATTGGTATTGTAAAAGAGATAGGTTAGAATTTTAAATCACATTTTTTAATTATTTTTCTATGCTTTTCTTAACATAAATCAATGACAAAACCGCTTATCATAACTTATCTTTGTAAAAAATTTTTTATAAAATGGAATTATTAGATAAATTAAAGTGGAGATACGCTGCAAAAGCGATGAACGGAGAAAAAGTAAGTGATGAAAAACTTGAAAGAATTTTAGAAGCAGCTCGTCTTGCTCCTACTTCTAGCGGTTTACAGCCTTTCGAAATTTTCGTGGTGTCTAATCAAGATGTTAAAAATCAATTGAAAGAAGCAGCAAGTAATCAACCGCAAGTTGCAGATGCTTCTCACGTTTTGGTTTTCGCAGCTTGGGATACTTACACCGCAGAAAGAATCAACTATATGTTTGATTTAACGAACGAAGTAAGAGGTTTTACTAATGATGGTTGGGAAAACTACAGACAATTTTTATTGAACACTTATGTTCCTAAATCTGCTGAAGAAAACTTCGTACACACTGCAAAACAAGCGTACATTGCATTCGGTGCTGCAATTATTGCAGCTGCTTTCGAAGGTGTAGATGCAACTCCGATGGAAGGTTTCAGCCCAGAAAAAGTAGACGAAATTCTTGGTTTAAGAGAAAAAGGATTAAGAAGTGTTTTACTTTTACCTCTTGGTTACAGAGACACTGAAAAAGACTGGTTAGAAAAACTTGAAAAAGTAAGAAAACCTAAAGATAAATTTATCACAGAAGTGAAATAATACAAAAATCCTCAGAAAATTCTGAGGATTTTTTAATTTATATAAAGATAGGTTTTTAACCCTTCCATTCTACCACTGCTCTAATAAAAGCTTCGGCGTTTTCTAAAGGAATGTTTGGCAAAATTCCGTGACCTAGATTAGCAATGTATTTGTCTTTGCCAAATCTATCAATCATTTCATGAACCATTTTTCTAATCACTTCTGGCGAAGAATGCAATCTTGCAGGATCAAAATTTCCTTGAAGAGTGATAGAATTATTGGTAAATTTTCTTGCCAATTCTGGAGTGATTGTCCAATCCACACCAAGAGCAGAAACTTTAGATTTCGTCATTTCTTCTAAAGCATACCAACAACCTTTCGCAAAAACTACAACGTGAGCTTCTGGAGCTAGAGCTTCTACAATTTGGTTAATGTATTTCCAAGAAAACTCTTGATAATCTTCAGGAGAAAGCATTCCGCCCCAAGAATCAAAAATCTGTACCGCAGAAACTCCGCTTTGTACTTTTCTCTTTAAATAAGCGATGGTTACATCTGTAATTTTTTGCAAAAGCAAGTGCGCTGCTTCTGGTTGAGTAAAGCAAAACGACTTCGCAATATCAAAAGATTTAGAACCTTTTCCTTCAACACAATAGCAAAGAAGTGTCCAAGGTGAACCAGCAAAACCAATTAAAGGAATTTCGTTTTCTAATTTCTGTAAAGTGATGTCAATCGCATCATAAACATATTTCAGATTTTCTTCTGCTCCTTCTACTTGAAGATTTTGTACTTGTTCTAGGCTTCTAATTGGTGTATCTAGCCATGGTCCAACTGATTCTTTCATTTTGAAATCAATTCCCATCGCTTGTGGAACTACCAAAATATCAGAAAATAAAATCGCTGCATCTAGCGGAAATCTTCTAATCGGTTGAACGGTAATTTCTGCTGCCAATTCTGGAGTTTGACAACGCGTGAAGAAATCATATTGGTCACGAAGCGCGATGAATTCTGGCAAATATCTTCCTGCTTGTCTCATCATCCAAACCGGTGGTCTTTCTACAGTTTCGCCTCGTAATGCTCTTAAATATAGGTCGTTTTTTATCATTTTTCTTGTTTGCAATCGGCTTTTAAGAATGAGCGTTTTGCTTTATAATGGTTAACAAATCTTCTAAATTGCTTTCTTTACTGGTAAAAATTTTATTTTGTGTAAATTTTCTCAGCTCCTTTTCTGTGGTTTGTCCGATAGAAAAGATTTTCAAATTTTCTAAGGAATTAAACTTTGCAAAACTACGAACTCCACTTGGACTAAAAAAAACTACAGCCTCATATTTTTCATGAATTTCTGGATAGAGAATTTTAGTATTGTAAAGCACTACTTTTTTGTAAGAAATATTCTGTAGTGGCAACTCTTTATCTAAAATATCAAGTGCTAAATTTCCACAAAAATGAATGAAATTTTCTTTTTGGCTATGCTTGAGAATAAATTCAGACAAATCATTGAGATGTTTCTTCACTTTAAAAGTTCCAAAACCTTTATTTCTCAATTCTTTTTTGGTTTTAAGACCTACTGCGTAGATTTTATTATAGTGAGCTTCTTGAAAGTTCTCATTCGGTTGAAAACCATTTTCAAAGAAGGATTTTACAGCGTTTACGCTCGTGAAAATAAGTGAAGAATTCTTAAGCGAAAAAGGTTTAGTTTTAATTTTTTCGATGGCGATAAAATCCTTAAAATCACAAGAAAAACCGGTTTCTAATTTCTCTGAAACCTCATGTTCGATTCCTGTTTTCGTGAAAAGGATTTTCATGATGACTCTATTCCTTTATTTGTTTCTTAATCTCCTCCATCATTTCTTTTCCTCCGTTTTCTAGTACAAATTCTGCAAATTTTTTCCCGTAATTTTCAGAATCATCATATTCAAATTCTTCAACTACATTTATCGTTTTACTTCCGTCTAAAGAATTTAATCTACCAGAAAATTTGATTTTATTTTCTTCAAAAACAGCTATTGCACCAATTGGCGCAGTACATCCACCTTCTAAAGTTCTAAGGAAATTACGTTCTATTTCAACGCAAATCTGAGTGGTTTTATGATTGATTTTTTGCAAAATCGCTTTGGTTTCTACATCATCTACTCTACTCGAAATCGCTACAACTCCTTGACTAGGTGCAGAAATCATAAAATCTAGCATTTCATACTCCAACTCCATTTCCATTCTTTTGATCCCCGCCAAAGAAAAAAGCGTAGCATCAAAATCTCCTTCTTCTAATTTCTTTAAACGCGTCTGTACATTTCCTCGGATGTCTGAAAACTGAGTGTTCGGGAATTTTTCTGACCAAAATGCTCTTCTTCTCAAACTGCTGGTTGCGATTTTAAGTTCTGCTAAATCTTTATTTTTAGAAGAAGATTTTCTTACCAAAACATCTTGCGGAAAATCTCTTTCCAAAACTGCAGAAACTTCTATATTTTGAGGTAAAATGGTAGGAACATCTTTAAGGGAATGTACCGCAATATCAATTTCATTATTGAGTAAAGCGATGTCTAAATCTTTGGTAAAAACACCGGTTATTCCTAGAGAATAAAGCGGTTGATTAAGATTTTTATCACCAGAAGAAAGCACAGGAACCAGCACTGTTTCGTAGCCTAAATTTTGTAATTTTTGTTCTACTTCTTTTGCTTGCCACATTGCAAGAGGCGAATTTCTGGTACCTATTCTAATCATTATAAAAAATTTATTTTCTTGAAAACTTCGTAACTCCTCAATCGTAAATTCTAAAATTACTGATGTTTTTTGTTGAACTCTTCTTTAGGTTGTTCTACCAAAATTTCGTTCATCAACTTAGTAACTTCTTCGGCACGAAGCGGATTTTCGATGATATATTTCGCAAATCTATTGGTGATTTTTTGAATCAATTTTTCGGTGAGTTCCATGTCTTCTATATCCACATATCTGTGTTTTCTGTGGAAATTATGCATTTCATGGTCTTCTATATGTTTCAGCGCAGCTTTGAACTGATGAATATTCGGTGCGAATTTTCTTTTTCTTTCCCAAGCCAAAAATTCTTTGGTCATTTCCTTGATGATTTTCTCCGCTTTAGGAATTTCTTTCTTGCGCTGCTCTATGGTTTCCTGAATATGCTTAGACAATTCGTCTACGTCTACCAATTGCACCGCTTTATTTTCCGCCACTTTTTTATCTACATTATTTGGAATAGAAAGGTCTATCACCAATGTTTCTTTTCCGTTTGGAAAATGTTTTTGGTGAATAATCGGATGAGAAGCGCCAGTTGCAACGATAAGAATATCTGTAGATTTCAGTTCTTCTTCGAAATTTTCAAAAGCAATTTGCGGAATACTATACTTTTCTGCAATTTTCTCTGCTTTTTCATAAGAACGGTTGGCGATTTTTACTTTTGGCTGATAAACATGTTTCACCAAATTTTCTACAGTATTTTGACCGATTTCGCCAGTTCCCAAAAGAAGAATATTCTTCTCTGAAATCTGTTTTTGAGTTTTTAAGATATAATGAACCGCTGCATAAGAAACGGAAGCTGCTCCGTTTGAAAGTGCGGTTTCGTTTTTAATTCTTTTAGAAATTTGAATCGCCGAATTAATGGCTCTTTCTAAGTAAGGATTGCTAAAACTTTTATGTTTTTTGAATCGATGGTAAGCATTTTTTATCTGACCAATGATTTCGAAGTCTCCTAAAATCTGACTTTCTAAACCTGCAGAAACCCTGAAAAGATGATAAAGCGCTTCTTCGTTTTTCATCACATTTACAAACTGCATGAAATCCATCAAACTTACGTCTACACTCTTGCAATACATCTCTGCAATCGCAATATAATTATGAGAAGTAGTATAGATTTCGGTTCTGTTACAAGTAGAAACTACAAATGCATCACCGAGTTTCTTTTCATGAATTTCTTTTACGAACTGTTTTACGTGTTCATCAAAAAACGCAAATTTCCCTCTGATTTCGGCATTGGCTTTTTCAAAACTAATGCTTAAAACAGTGAAGTTCTGTGTATTATATGTCTTCGCAAGAGAATTCATTTCAAGTCTGCAAATTTAATCATTATTATGATATAAATTTTCTAATTTTCATCATATTTTAATAGATGTTATGAATTGAAATATTTGGTCATTACATAATGAAACCCGATAGGTTTTACGTTAAACAATTCACCTTCAATTTTATACCCTAATTTTTCGTAAAATTCGGCAGCTGTTTCTCTGGCATTCATCCAAATTTTTTGAATTTGAGCTTCTTTCAGAATTTCCTCAGCTTTTTCTACCAATTTTTTTCCTATTCCTTTTCCTTGATAATCTTCTGAAACTGCCATTCCTCTAATTTGAGCAATTTCTCCATTTTGCAAGACAGTGATAATTCCCACAATTCTATCTTCCACGAAATACCCTAGATGAAAAGTTTGGTCATCAAAATCTCCATTAAATTCATGAGATTCTTGAGGAAGATTTTTTCTAAGGATTTCTCTTCTAAGAAGATAGGTCTGTTCTGGGCTAATTCTTTTAATCATTTGAAAATCTGAATGTTAAATTATTTTAAGAATTGAAATTCATTAAATTCTCAACAGAGAAAAATAATTTTTAAAGTTTCGAGTTTAAAGTTACAACAAGCATTTAAAAATTAATAAAATTTTAACGATATTTTTTGTTTTTCATTATTTTTAAATGCTCTGAAATTTATATCTTTGTCACTTAAAAATTTATAGAAGAAAATGGGGTTATTTGATATGTTCACGCAAGAAATTGCGATAGACTTAGGAACAGCGAACACACTTATCATACATAATAATAAAATCGTGATTGACCAGCCGTCAATCGTGGCTATCGAGCGTTCAACTGGAAAGGCAATTGCTGTAGGAGAACAAGCGAAACACATGCAAGGAAAAACGCACGAAGATATTAAAACGATTCGTCCGCTAAAAGATGGTGTAATTGCAGATTTTGCTGCATCAGAACACATGATTAAGGAATTTATTAAACAAATTCCTGGTATCAAAGGAAAATTAATTCAGCCTTCTCTTAGAATTGTAATTTGTATTCCTTCTGGTATTACAGAAGTAGAAAAAAGAGCGGTAAGAGATTCTGCTCAAAAAGTAAATGCTAAAGAAGTAAGATTAATTTATGAACCAATGGCTGCAGCAATAGGTGTAGGAATTGATGTACAAAAACCTGAAGGTAACATGATTATCGATATAGGTGGTGGAACTACAGAAATTGCAGTAGTGGCTCTTGGTGGTATTGTTTGTGATAAATCTGTGAAAATTGCAGGTGATGTTTTCACGAATGATATTGCTTATTATTTAAGAACGCATCACAACTTATACATCGGAGAAAGAACAGCAGAAAGAGTGAAAATAGAAGTGGGTTCTGCAGTAGAAGATTTAGATGTAGAAGTAGAAGATATTCCAGTACAAGGTAGAGATTTAATTACTGGTAAGCCAAAAGAAATTATGGTAGGTTATAAAGAAATCGCAAGAGCTCTAGATAAATCTATCATCAGAATAGAAGATGCAGTAATGGAAACGCTTTCTCTTACTCCGCCAGAATTAGCAGCAGATATTTACAAAACTGGTATTTATTTAGCTGGTGGTGGTGCTTTATTAAGAGGTTTAGCAGACAGACTTCACAAGAAAACAGGATTACCAGTTTTCGTAGCAGAAGACCCATTAAGAGCAGTTGTTCGTGGAACAGGTATTGCTCTTAAAAACATGGATAAATTTAATTTCCTTATAAAATAAGTAAAAACCTAGTTATAGAATGGGGTTTTTGATAAGATTATTTAGCAAGAACGGATTATTTCTGTTCTTTCTTTTTTTACAAATAATTGCCGTAACATTGATTTTCAGTAGAAACTCAATGCAACAATCTTTTATTGCAGCACAGACTACCGCGTTTAATGCTTGGGTTTCTGGTTACATAGACGAAGGAACTAGCTACTTAAAACTGAAGCAAATTAATGAAGAATTAGTTGCTCAGAATAAAACGCTGATGCAGGAATTATATGGTAAAGAAAAAATTAAAAATCCTAGTTTTGTAAGAGTTACCGACACGATTGGTGGTGGACAGATTTACACTTTCGTAGATGGTGAAATTGTAAATAATTCTATCATTAGAAAAGATAATTATTTTACCATCAACAGAGGAAAAAGACATGGCGTTTTCCCTAAAATGGGTGTAATTGCACCGCAAGGAATTGCAGGAATTGTTATCAATACCACTAATAATTATGCATTAGTACAATCTGTACTCAGCATGAACAAAATTAGAATTAATGCTTCGCTCAAAGATTCTGGATTTTTCGGGACGCTTACTTGGAGAGGCGAAAATTCTAGAACCATGCATTTATCAGACATTCCTAAATATGTGCCGATAAAAGTAGGCGACACGGTAGTTACAGATGGCAAATCTGCAATTTTCCCACAAGGAATTATGATTGGTAGAGTTGCAGGCTACGAAGTAGATTCTAAAACGGGATATTGGGATATTTCTGTAGAACTGAGCCAAAAAATGGGGCAACTTAACAAAGTTTATGTTGTAAGAAATTTAAAAAAATTAGAAGTAAAACAAATTCAAGATACTCTTGATGCCACGATAAACAATGATCAGTAGAAATTTATTTACAGATGTTTTATTAATCGCAATGTTAGTCACATTGCAGATATTTTTATTTAACAGAATAGATATTGCTGGTAAATATACTCCTGTCATCTACATTATTTTTGTTTTGTTTTATCCTTTTTACAGGAATCTCTATATTTTCCTATCGGCGAGTTTTATTTTAGGATTATCTATAGACGCATTTTTAGGAACTTGGGGTATCAATGCATTTGCCACTACACTTATCGCCTATTTTAGAACCATTATTTTCAAAACTTCCACAGAAGTCTCTTCGGATGTATTTTCTTTCCATAATCTTCAGTGGTCACAGTTTCTATTTTATATTTTTTCAAGTATTTTTGTGCATCAACTATTAGTTCAGAGTATAGAATTTTTTAAATTCGACAGGTTTTTTGAAGTAATACTTAATATTTTAGTAACCAGTGTTATTTCCATAATATTTGTACTCCTCTATTCGTTAGCATTTAAAATCAAAGAAAAAGTTTGAAAACAGCCTATTATAAAATTACCTTATTTCTCTTTCTCATTGCCGCAATTTTTGTGGCAAGATTGGTCTATTTACAGTTGCTTACAGATAGATATGCGCTCAATGCAGCCAATACATCTATCAAAATAGACTATGTTATTCCCCAACGCGGAATTATCTTTGACCGAAACGGAAAAATTTTAGTAGGTAACCAGCCTTCTTATGAAATTTCTTTTACCCAAAGTCAAATGACGCCAGATTTTGACACTTTGGGTTTTTGTAATTTATTAAAACTTAGCAAAAAAGATTTCATCAAAAAAATAGAGTCCATTAAAAAGGAAAAATATTACTCTAAGCTCACTCCTATGACTTTTAAAAGTGATATGAGTAGAGAAGAAATCGCTAGAATTCAAGAAATTATCTTCAAATATCCGGCTTTTAATATTGTAGAAAGACCTCAACGTAAGTATGAAGTTTCTACTTCAGGAAATCTACTTGGTTATACCAATCAAGTCAACGAAAATTACATCAAAAAAGATTCTCTTTATTATTTGCCTGGTGATATTGCTGGAATTACAGGAATAGAGCGCGCCTACGAAAAACAATTACGTGGTGAAAAAGGAATGCGCTACATTCAGAAAGACATTAAACTGAGAAATGTAGGTCCTTATAAAAACGGTGAGTTAGATAAAGAAGTGGTTTCTGGTAAAGATTTAACGCTTACCATAGACTATGATTTGCAAAGAATCGCCGAAGAAATGCTCGTGAATAAGCATGGCGCAATTGTAGCACTTGACCCAAACAATGGAGAAATATTAGCGCTCGCAACTGGGCCAGACATAGACCCAAATCTTTTTACAGGACCTAACAAAAAAAGAAATATTTATAGATTGGCAAACGACACCATCTATGATAACAAACCTACTTATGACCGTTCAGTTCAAGCAGCTTATCCTCCAGGTTCGCCTTTCAAATTGTTGACCGCATTAGCTGGTTATCAAATGAAAGTCATCAGTGATTCTACCAAATTTACTTGTAGACATGGTTATAGAATGGGAAGACATACCATCGGTTGTCACTGTGGAACTTTTTGGCCAATCGGAATGGAAAAAGCCATAGAAAAATCTTGCAACAATTATTTTTCTAGTGTTTATTATAAAATCACCGAAAAATACGGTCCAAAAGGAAGAAATAGAGCCATAGATGAATGGAAAGAAATCATGAACAGCTTCGGTTTAGGAGAATTCATGAATAACGATTTAGCAGTTGGTGCAAAAGGAAAAATTCCTTCTGGAGAATTTTACACCAAAAGATTAGGGGAAAAATGGCATCCATATCAATCTGCTATTTTCAATGGAATGGGACAAGGAGACGTTCTACTTACTCCGCTTCAAATGGCAAATTTTACTGCCGCTATTGTTAATAGAGGTTGGTATTTTACGCCACATATTGTAAAATCCATAGATGGAAAACCTAATCCAGACGAAAGATTTAAGAAAAAACATGTGACCAAAGTAGAACCTAGATATTTTGATGTGGTTCTAAAAGGAATGAAAGATGTTTTCATCGGCGGAACTGCAAGAGGATTACTTTCTAAAGAATTCACACAACTCGGAAAAACAGGAACAGCTCAGGTTCCAGGAGGAAGAGATAATTCAATTTTTGTAATGGCAGCACCTGCTGATAAACCAAAAATTGTAGTAGTTGCAGTAATAGAACACGCTGGTTTTGGTGCAACTTGGGCAGGTCCAGCTTCTACCATTATCGCTGAAAAATATTTGTTAGGAGATATTAAGAGAACTTATCTCTACGATAGAATGATACAATCTAGTTTTATGGGAGAATACAAGCGAATGTACATCAATCATCTTACCAAAAAAGGTTGGTATACCGCGCCTAAACCAGACCCTATTCAATTGAAAAAACTAGAAGACAGCCTAAGATTACTCAATGAAAAAAAGGCAGTACAAAATCCAAAAAAATTAAAAGACACCACTAAAAATAATAAAACGTAAAAGATGAAATGGGCAGAAGGAATTGATAAACTTGGCATTTTTCTATACTTGGCTATTTCACTTTTTGCAATAGCAAATATTTATAGTGTAGATGAAGGATTAGGAACCAAACAATTTATATTTTTTGGAATTTCACTCGTGGTAGGACTTGTAATTTTCACCATGAGAACAAAGTTTTTTGAAAACTTTGCGGGAATTTTTTTCATATTAGGTGTCCTTTCATTAGCAGGTTTACATGTTTTTGGAACTGAAATTTTAGGTCAAAAAAACTGGTACAAGTTTGGCGGATTTACCATGCAACCCGTTGAATTTGCAAAAATCGGAACAGCACTTATGCTCGCCAATTACGTTTCTGGACCAGATTTTAATCTGAAAATGAGAAAATCACAGTTGACAGTTCTCGCGATTATTGGAGTGCCAGCTTTAGTTGTTTTATCCATTCCAGATGTAGGTTCATTATTGGTATTTACTGCGTTTGCGATTGCTTTATACAGAGAAGGATTAAATGGTTGGCTATTTATAGTAGGATTTGTTTTAGCAGCTGTTTTTCTTTTGTCGATTGCGTTTAATCCTTTATACATTACTGGAGTTTTAGTAGGTTTAGTCCTCATTTTTATACTCTTTAATTATCAAAAAATTCATTGGAGCGTTCCTACTATAGTCACCATTGTCGGAAGCTTAGGAATTTTAGCCGGCATCAGTTTTGGAACTCCAAAAATCATGGAAAAACTACCAAAGCATCAGCGAGAAAGAATAGAAGTTCTCTACAAAGGTGAAAAAGCTTTCCGAGATACTTCTGGTTATAACTTATTGTATTCTAAAACGGCTATTGGTTCTGGCGGATTTTGGGGAAAAGGTTATAAACAAGGTTCGGTAACTCAAGGAAAATTCGTTCCTGAACAAGAAACAGACTATATTTTCTGTACAGTGGGAGAAGAATGGGGTTTCTTCGGAAGTTTTCTTTTGGTGTTATTTTATGCTATTTATATTGGCAGAATATTTTATTTAGCCGAAACTCAAAAAAATACTTTTAACAGAGTTTTCGGTTATTGTTTTGCTGGAATATTACTCATGCATTTTTCCATCAATTTAGGAATGGTAATGGGACTATTTCCTACAGTGGGAATTCCACTGCCCTACTTCAGTTACGGAGGAAGTTCGTTTTTAGCATTCTCTATTATGACCGCTATTTTCTTTAAATTAAATTACGCAGATAAGAATTCACTCGTATAAATAAAAAAACCTCCGCAACTAGTTGCGGAGGTTTTTTATCACTATTTAATTTAATTAATCTATATTAATTCGTTGCTTCTGCTGTAGCAATATTTTGATCTTCTTTTAAAATTCTTTTAGCAAATCTAAATTTTGGACCCCAATAAGAATCGTTAAGTGAAGAAACCATAACGCCTCTAGAAGTAGCTGCATGAATAAATTTAATTTCTCCTTCTGGTGTAACTTCTTGTACTATTCCTACGTGAGAGATTCTTCTGTTGTGCGCAAAGAAAACCAAATCTCCTTTTTGCAATTGCTGTCTCTCCACTCTTTCTCCTAGCTCAGCTTGTTCTGCAGCAACTCTTGGCAATTCTAAACCTGTAGTTTCTTCATAAACGTTTAAAACGAATGCTGAACAATCTATTCCACTTCTGGTAGACCCACCAAATCTGTAAGGCGTTCCTAAATAAGTATTCGCTTCACTTAGAATATCATCAATCGTTTTAGCATGAGAAATCGCTCCTGTAATCAAAGCAGCCATTTCTGATTTTTTTGCCATTTCAAAAGTTGCATTATAGCTATCATAAGAACTTTTGCTTGCAGAATTTAGATTTCTAGTATTTATTTTATCTAGTTTGGTACTAGATTTGTATTTTGTAGGTGTAGAAACAACGTAGTTTGTTACACAAGATTGCAACGAGAAGATGGAAATAATTGCAACCAAACTTAGCAAAACTCTTTTCTTCATATTTATTTGATTATCTGTGTAGATTTCTTTTTTAGACAAGACAAAAGTATATCATACAAGTTTTTTAGGACTTGATAATTGTCAGCTAATCAAAAAATTTAACATTTTTTAACATTTGTCTTTCATATGTTAAAAAAAAAATTTCCGCGAGGCTCCTATTTTGGAAATCCTGCGGAATTTTTTTTTAAGACTTTTTAACAAAATATTGTCAAAATCTATAAATTATATAACGCTAGTCTATAATGATGTAAACTTTAACGAAGGAAATTCTTTATTATTAATTTGTTCTGTAAATTTCTTAAAATCAATACACTAACTGTTTTAGAAAACAAATGCTATTTTCTACATTTTCATAAGGTCCATAATTCGGAATACGTGAATAGCCGGACTTTTCATAAAGATGAACCGCCGAAACTTGCTGAACTCCAGTTTCTATAACAGAAAAATTGTAACCTTCTTCTTTTGCCCATTTTTCAAGAAGCAATAGAACCATTTTAGCATATCCTTTTCCTCTATAGTGTTCTTTGGTAAACATTCTTTTAACTTCGATGGTTTGGTCATCATATTTTTTATAAGCACCACAAGCAATGGGTTCTTTGTCTATATAAATAATAATACAGTTTTTTATAGCATCTAGCTTATTATATTGAGCATAAAAAGAATGGTCTTCTCCGTCTATTTCTGCAAGATAAAGATCTAATTCGTAGACTAATTTTTGGAAATCTTTGTGATGTGATTCGGTTTTTAGGATATCTATTTTCATATTAATTTTTAAAAAAAAATCCCTCTCGAAAAGGAGAGGGAAGTGTGATTATCTAGTGAATAATAATTCTCTGTATTTTGTGAGTGGCCAAAGCTCATCATCTACCATCATTTCTAATGCGTCTGATGCTTCCCTAATTTTATCAAACAATGGCTTCACTTCGTTACAATAGGCTTCTGCCTGTTTCTGCGAGTTGGTAGTAGATTTAGCCTTATCTTTCGCTTTTAACAACTCTTCTACTCCTAACTTAATAATAGAAACGTTTTCAGAAATCTGAGTAATTAAACTCATTTGTTCTTTTGCTAAAGCTTTGAATTCTTTATCTCCGAAAATTTCTTTTAATCCTTTTACATTGTCTATCAATCTGTTCTGATAGTTTAATGCAGCTGGAATGATGTGATTTCTAGCAATATCTGCCAAAACTCTAGCTTCAATATCAATTACAGTAGAATATTTTTCTAACTTAATTTCGTTTCTAGCTTCTACTTCTACATGAGAGAAAACGCCCATTTCTTCGTAAAGTTTCACGAATTTTTTGTCCATTTCTCTTTCTAATGCTTCTGGAGTAGTTTTAAGGTTAGATAAACCTCTTTTCTGCGCTTCTTTTGCCCAGTCATCAGAATATCCATCACCTTCGAACATGATGTTTTTCGATTGCTTGATGTATTCTCTTAACACATTGAAAATAGCTTCATCTTTTTTAAGGCCTTTCTCAATTAAAGCATCTACTTCTTTTTTGAATTCTTTTAATTGTTTTGCAGCGATGGTGTTCATTACCGTCATAGATTCTGCACAGTTTGCAGAAGAACCTACTGCTCTAATCTCAAATTTATTTCCTGTAAATGCGAAAGGCGAAGTTCTGTTTCTATCTGTATTGTCTAATAAAATTTCTGGAATTTTACCTACTACATTTAGTTTTAATTCTGTTTTTTCTTCTGGAGAAAGTTTACCATTAGTCACTTTTTCTAATTCAGAAAGTACACTATATAATTGAGAACCGATGAAAACAGAAATAATTGCAGGCGGCGCTTCGTTTGCTCCTAATCTGTGGTCATTACTTGCAGAAGCAATACTTGCTCTCAATAAATCTGCATATTCATGAACCGCTTTAATCGTATTCACGAAGAAAGTCAAAAACTGTAAGTTTTTCTTAGGATTTTTCCCTGGACTCAATAAATTTTCGCCAGTATCTGTAGAAAGTGACCAGTTATTGTGTTTTCCACTTCCGTTTACTCCAGCAAATGGTTTTTCGTGTAGTAAAATATGGAAATGATGTTTGTGAGCTACTCTTGCCATTACATCCATCAAAAGTGAATTGTGGTCTACTGCTACGTTTGCTTCTTCAAACATCGGAGCCAACTCAAACTGGTTTGGAGCAACTTCATTATGTCTAGTAGTAACAGGAATTCCCAATTTCATACATTCTATTTCTAGCTCCTTCATAAAATTCATCACTCTAGTAGGAATAGAACCGAAATAATGATCATCTAACTGTTGACCTTTTGCAGGAGAATGTCCTAATAACGTTTTACCAGTTAATACTAAGTCTGGTCTTGATTGATATAATGCAGAATCAACTAAAAAGTATTCTTGTTCCCAACCTAAAGTAGGAACCACTTTTGTTACATTTTTGTCAAAATATTGCATTACTTCTGTTGCGGCTTCGTCTACAGCGTGTAAAGCTCTTAACAATGGTGCTTTGTAATCTAATGTTTCACCAGTATAAGAAATAAAAATAGAAGGAATACAAAGTGTAGTTCCCATAATAAAAGCTGGAGAAGTAGGATCCCAAGCTGTATAACCTCTCGCTTCGAAAGTATTTCTAATTCCACCATTTGGGAAAGAAGAAGCGTCTGGTTCTTGCTGAATAAGCATTCCACCGTTAAATCTTTCGATAGCTCTTCCACCTTCAATTGGAGTAAAAAATGAATCGTGCTTTTCTGCAGTAGCTCCTGTTAATGGCTGAAACCAGTGAGTGTAGTGAGTCACTCCTTTAGACAAAGCCCAATCTTTCATTGCTACAGCAACCTGATCTGCGATATGTCTTTGGATTTTTGTTCCTTTTCTTATAGCATCTAAGATAGACTGAAATGCTTCTTTGGTTAAATATTCTCTCATGGTTTCTTCAGAGAAAACATTTTCGCAATACAATTCTGATAATTTCGCAGGAACTTCTACGTGATTATCTTTTCTAAAGTTTTTAAAAGGAAGCGTTTCTAACGCTTTAAATCTTAATGTTGACATATAGGTGTTAAAATTTTCAGCAAATTTAAGTAAAAAATCGAAACTTTTATAAAACACCCCTAAAATTTTAAGGGTATATTTAAATTTTATATAGATTTTAAAGCAGAAAATCAATAAAACCGATAACTTAAATCTATTTTAATGTAAAATTAATTTTAGTTTAGGTTATTTTTCATACCTTAGAGAAACAAAATAATTTTGAACAAAAACGAACTTAAACATCTCAAAATCAATACAATTAAGTACTCTAATTATAAATTCAAAATAAAAGTTGTATCTTTGTAGACTTTTTTAAAAACAAAATATATATGGCAAATTCTAGAGCAAGAGAAACAACAGAAGCAATCGAAAGAATTTATGTCTCTATGAGACATTTGTTTTACAGAGGATTTTTTAAACCTTCAGGAGTTTCGGGTGATAGCATTAGAAGCCTTCTAAAAATCATCAATCCAGAAATCTACGGAACCATGAATGTTCCTAATAAAGTAGAACTAGATGGTTTATTATATGTATTAGACAGATTACCAGAAGGTATAGAAGAATGCGCATTTATTCACCTTACTTCAGACGAAGGTTTTGACAAAGGAAGTTTTGAACCCATAGTTCCTAAAAAACGTAGAAGAAATTGCTATAGAATAGATGAACATCAAATGAACATAGAAGTTCTACTCGGTCGTTCAGAAATTTATGATATTCTAACTCACCTTACTTTCTTATATATAGAAGCAGATAAAATAAGAAACATTGCTTTCTTAATCGATGAAGACGGAGAACCAAAACGCTCTTGGAAAATTATAGAACAAGTAGCAAAAGGTGAGAAAAAATTCAGTAGAAAAGAAAAAGAAGTAGCCCTTATTCATCTTTCTTCACTTTTGGGAAGAACTTTCGAAGAAACGCTTAATGCTTATAATAATTTCGGCGAAGACAATAATCCTGATAGACTTTTCAAAATTATTTATCACTTAGGAAAAGTAAGTTTTGACGACTTGAAACAAGTGAGAGAAAGAGAAATTCATTTCAGTGCTATCCTCAAAGAAAGAGTTGGTCACCATTATTTCGGTGAAAAATGGGCAAATCACGTAAAACAAGTTCTAGGAGATAACAATTTATTAAACAGACCTTTACATATTATTTCTGCCAATATGCACTCGGTGAAAAATATGCTTTTTGCCAATGACGCATTGAAGAAAAAGAATACTAAAGATGTTGATTATTCACTTTACGAAGAAATTTCTAACAAAAAGGAACTTAGAGATAAAGTTCTGGAATATGCAATTTCTAAAGAAATGATTTACATAGATGATAATTCTGGTAGTAACATAGATGTACAGTTAATTGATTTATCAAAAGTAGACCTTAAAAACTCTCCATTTGCCAATTCTGGTTACAAAGGAGATGATGTTTTAATGGTTTTCGATTATGCTTTTGGTGAACAAGCTTATGAAGTAATGGATGAGTTATTAAGACCATTCGAATACGAAGGAAATGTGTACACCATGAATGTAAAATCTGTTTCTATCATGGGTAAAGCAGGAATTCTTACCGGTGAAAAAGGAGACATCATGATTCCTACTTCTCACATTTTCGAAGGAACTGCGGATAATTATCCATTTGAAAACGCTTTGAAATTAGAAGATTTCCAAGACGACGAATTAAGAGCTTTTGAAGGAAGCATGATTACCGTTCTAGGAACTTCTCTTCAGAATAAAGACATTTTAACCTATTTCATGACCACTTCTTGGAAATCAATCGGTCTAGAAATGGAAGGAGCTCATTACCAAAAAGCGATTCAAGTAGCTTCTAAAATCAGAAAACACATTTCAGAAGATTTATTTGTAATGTATGCATATTACGCTTCTGATAATCCATTAGAAACAGGTTCTACCCTTTCTTCTGGCGGATTAGGATTAACGGGTGTAAAACCTACTTATTTAATCACGTTAAGAATTTTAGAAAAGATTTTACAATCTTCTGCTAAAAACAAAACAAAGAAGTAAAAATCATAAACTTTTAATAAAATCCTTCCAAACTTTGCTTTTGGAAGGATTTTTATTTAATATAGCAGTCTAAAATTTGATTTATATTTGAAAAAATTTATGATATGAAGAATAGACTCGTTGCTATATTTTCTTTAATCGTAGGATTAATTACAGCACAACAACAAGCTTATTACCAACAAGAAGCTTCTTACAAAATGGAAATCGATGTAGATGCTGCTAATTACTCTTATCACGGTAACCAAGAAATAAAATATACCAATAATTCTCCTGATGAACTTTCAGTAGTGTACTTTCACTTGTATTGGAATGCTTTTAAACCCAATTCTTTGATGGATCAAAGAGTGCAAAACCAAGGAAAAAATGCAGACGGAAGATTAACTGAATTCGGAAATTCTAAATTAGCTTCTATTCCTAAAAACGAAGAAGGTTCACAAATTGTAAACTGGATTAAACAAAACGGAAAAATTCTAAAATTTGAAGTTCAAGAAACCATTATGAAGGTTTACCTCAACGAAAAAATAAAACCAAACTCTACCACCACTTTTACGATGGATTGGGATTCTGTAGTTCCTAAACAAATCCGAAGAAGTGGTAGAAACAATAGAGAAGGTGTAGATATGACCATGACGCAATGGTTCCCAAAACTAGCAGAATATGATTATGATGGTTGGGCAACTTTTGATTACATCGGTAGAGAATTTCATGCTCCTTTTTCCAATTTTGATGTAACCATAAAGATTGATAAAGAATATGTAGTTGGCGCAGGTGGCGTTTTAGAAAATCCTACAGAAGTAAAAGGCTATACCGAAAATCCTACGATAAAAACAGATAAAAACGACAAGGCAACTTGGCGTTTTACCGCAAAAAATATTTTAGATTTTGCTTGGGCTGCAGATAAAGACTATTCCGTAGAAACCTTCATCGTTCCAGATGGACCAAAAGTCAATTTTGTCTACCAAAAATCTGAAAAAACACAATTCTGGAGCGAAGCTCAACCCTACATTACCAAATATTTCCAACTGATGAATGCCACTTTTGGCAGATACGTTTATCCTACCTACAGTTTTGTACAAGGTGGAGATGGCGGAATGGAATACGGAATGTGCACCATGATTCTGGGCGAAGCTAGAAGTTTAGAAAATTTATTAGGATTGATGATTCATGAAGGAGCACACTCTTGGTACCAGCAAATGCTTGCCACTAACGAAAGTACAAAACCTTGGTTAGATGAAGGTTTTACCAGTTATGCAGAAGATTTCGTGATGAATGCTCTTTTCCCTAAAGATGATATGCCAAATCCTTTTTACAATGCAATTCAGTCTTATGTAAGATTCGTAAAATCTGGCAAAGAAGAACCAGCAGTTTGGTTAGCAGACCATCACGATAACGGAACAGCTTATACCGTAGCTTCTTACACCAAAGGCGAATTATTCTTAGTAGAATTAGGTTACATTGTGGGTGAAGAAAATTTATCTAAAATTTTGAAAAAATATTACCAAGACTGGAACCTTAAACATCCTACAGATAGAGATTTTCTACATATTGCACAGCAAATTTCTGGTATGGATTTGAAATGGTTCCATCATTATTGGATCAACACAACCAAAACCATAGATTACGCCATAAAAGATGTAAAATACAATGACGATTCTACCACAATTACGCTCGTAAATAACGGTGAAGTTCCTATGCCAATTGATTTTAGCATTTTTACAAAAGACAAAAAAACGGTGAACTATCACATTCCGCTGAATATGATGAGAACTCCTAAAATCAAAGATTATTTTGGAGATTTCCAAACCTTAAACTTTTGGAACTGGACTACCAAAGAATACACTTTGACCATTCCTTACAAAAAATCTGATTTACAAATTTTAGGAATAGACTTCTCTCAAAGATTGGCAGATGTAAACCCCGAAAATAATTTTTTAGAAGTGAAATAAAAGTTGAGAAATTTCTCAACTTTTTTTATGCAGAAAATGCTTAACTTTCGGCTCTAATTTTTCTTTTAAAAATCAATGACGAGCATTGTAATAAACATTGGCAACACCAATATTAGATTTGGCCATTTTATTGATGGCACATGTGATGTTTCTTGGATTATTAACACCAAACCTTACGGAACCCGAGACGAACTTTTCGCCCAATTTTCTATGCTGTACCAAACGTACAATGTAGATGTAGAAAAAGTAGATAAAATCATTATTGGTTCTGTGGTCCCTCAGCTTACACACATTATCAGCAGTGCTTTGTATAAAATTCACGGAATAGAAGCCATAGTGGTAGATAGAAAAACGCACTCTCCTATTCATCACAAGTCCAATCAAATGGGAACTGATATTTTTGCCAATTTAGTGGCAGCTCATTTTCTCTATCCCAACAAAAAGAAAATTATTTTAGATTTCGGAACTGCGCTTACAGCAAGTTGTGTAGCCGAAGATGGAGAAGTTTTGGGAGTAATCATCGCTCCAGGAATTATCACTTCTCTTAATTCTTTGGTAAAACAAACCGCTCAACTTCCTGAAATAGAGCTCACTAAACCAAAATCTGTTCTAGGACATGATACGGTTTCTTGTATGACTTCGGGGATGGTTTATGGATTCCTAGGAATGGTAGAAGGTTTTATTGACCGTATAAACGAAGAAGTAAACGATGAATGTTTCGTGATTGCAACAGGTGGTGTTTCTCATGTTTATCAACCTTTGACCAATAAAATAGATATCGCCGATAAATTACACACTTTAAAAGGTCTTTATTTCCTAGGGAAAGACAAATAATTTCAAAAAATTGTAGAATTTTCTTTTGAGGAAAACTGTATTTTTTAGACGAAATCTCGCAGCCCGACTTGAGTGAAGCTCTTTTTACGAAACGCAGTGAAGTAAAAAAGCAGGAACGGAAGGCGGAAAAGCTGCCCAAAAATTATCTTTTATTTTTAAAGAAATTTTTCACGATTTCTGAGCATTCATTTTCTAAAATTCCCGAAACAATTTCTGTTTTAGGGTGAAGTTTTACGTTTTGATTGATGAAGCCTCGGTTTTCATCTCTCGCACCAATGACTACTTTTGAAATTTGTGACCAAGTTAGAGCTCCCGCACACATTACGCAAGGCTCCAGTGTAACATACAGGGTACAATCTTTTAAATATTTCCCACCCAAAAAGTTTGCTGCAGAAGTAATTGCCTGCATTTCTGCGTGCGCAGTCACGTCATTTAATTGTTCTGTAAGATTATGACCTCTCGCGATAATTCTATCTTTGAAAACAATGACACAACCAATAGGAACTTCGTCTTTTTCTCTGGCAATTTCGGCTTCTTGCAAAGCCTGTTTCATGAAATATTCTGATGTAAACATTACTCTTCAACTACAAATTTTACAGGCAAGACAAATTTAGATTTTACATTCATTCCTCTTTGAAAAGCACTTTCCCATTTTCCAGTGGTCATTAAAAATGCCAGCAAAGCTAAATCGTTAAATTCTTTTTCCGTACCTTCAACTTTTTCTATGTAAAGTGAATGGTCATTTTGAACAATGAAATGAATTTTAGCAGATTTGGTAAAATATTCATCTAATCTATCTTGATATCTATTTTTGATAAAATCATGCACTTCTTTATATAGAGCGGGAAAACCTTGAGAATAATTCGCTGCTTTATCAGGAATTTCTTGTTGGGCTGCTTCTGGACTTGGGTCAATCAGTTTTTGAGTTTCTAGATACGTTTGAACCACCGAAAAATAATGGTTAAAACGTTCTCTATTATTTTTTCTTCTGCTGAGTAGATTTTGGTAATAAATTTCGCTGATTTCAGAATCAGATTTTCCTTTAATTTCTTCCTGATACTTTAGTTTTAGTTGAGTTTCTATGCTGTCATGCTTTGTTTTTAGAATTTTTAAAGATTCTAATTGTTGAGCATTAATCCCACAAGAAAAAAGAAGAAAGAAAAAGATTTTTAGCATAAAAATTATTCGAATTTAATACTCAAAGGCATTCTGAAAGCATATTTTACAGCATTTCCTTTTTGAAGAGCAGGCTTAGTAAATTTTTCTGAAATAAGATACATGGCAATTTCTGCTTGTTTATTAAAACTTATGTTTTCGCCTTCTGCTTTGATATCTGTAATTGAACCATTTTCATCTACCACAAAGCTCACGGTAGTATTGAGTTCATTTTTACAATATTCAATCCCTTTTGAATAAAATAAAGAAGCTACTTTTTCTCTCAAAGCATCTATTCCATTGGGAAATTCTGGCGCTTCATCTATTTCTGTATGACAAGCTTTAACATTATGAGAAGATTGACCTTTTAAATATTCAAGTTCTTCTACATTTTTCACTCTTATTAATGCACCAAGATACGCAGTATTTCTTATACTGTCTAATTTGAGCATAAATTCTGTAAAATCTTTTTTGACGGTTTCTTTTTCTTGAGCCGTAAAAGCATTATTATACTTTTTGGCAAACTCAATTTTCAATAGATTTTCTTGACGATCAAAATGTTGCTTGATAAGTCTAAACTCTTCGTTCTGTTGACCAAAGAGCATACTTCCTGCTAAGAGGAATGCTGTTAAAAGGATAGTTTTCATCTGTGTTTTGTTGTTACAAAAATAACAAATTAAAAACAATTACGAAATTTTTATAGATTTTTAACTTTTGAGAAAGGTTTTAAACAAAAAAATCTCACATTTCTGTGAGATTTCAATTTCTGTGGGTCCTGAGGGATTCGAA